>Ga0114956_1001283_pt1 | contig 19600 bp, 8 predicted proteins | sample MaitaG_FD_87304 | JGI IMG/M metagenome (GOLD analysis project Ga0114956, IMG submission 87304) | Marine algal microbial communities from Maine, USA - Maine_Asex2 metaG | ecosystem: Host-associated > Algae > Red algae > Unclassified | place: Maine, USA | collected 2015-01-05 | reverse complement strand
GAGCATGTCTTTTCATCCAACTCTTCGTCACGTACTCACCTTGATAGCTAAGGCTATCAGGTTCCGTGCGTTTCTCGATTTGAATAAAAATGCATAGCTCTTAATATCAAACAACTTTTGTTACAGAGTACTTAATACTTTGGCAGTACTTAAATAGTCGTAAAAATTAATAAAAGAAATGTAAAGGATAGATTATCCCAGCCTTGGAGGAGGACTAGGATTTTTTATAAAAAAAATCTGAGTAGGTAAAATAATTAAAAAATTGGCAATCCTGGGTGGATTATCTATTGGCTGAAAAAGTAGAGAGGTGTCCACCAATTCTACTTTTTTCTTTAAATCTACTTTCTTTTTGGATGGCTGTGGTTGGTCTTCATTATTCAACGAATCTTCCAAAAGGGACAGATTATCATGTTTATGGTTACTGCCGTCATGGGTATGATAAGTATGTATTTTTTCTTGAGCAAGTGCAAATTCTTGAAAGTGCGAAATAAAATGAGTGATTTCGAGAAGTGGTTTTTGAAAAATACTAAATGCGTAACTGAACATCAGTAAACCTAAAAGAAAAGACCGATAAGTGTGGAGGTTGGTTAGCATTGTTTGTTTAAATCCGCAATTTACTTGAATAAAACAGCAAAGTCTTATTTTGTTCACAGTTTTTTTTAATCTCTAAAATAAGATACGTTTTTTTTATGTTGTTGGATTTTAAATAAGGTTTTTTTTTCAAAAAAATAATTATGACGGCATTGTCAACTTTCTGATAAATCTTTTGTTTCTTTGTGGTACTGGCGGAACTAAAATATTACCACTCGATTTTTCGTTAGTAAACATTCACAAAAAGAGGTTCAAAAGATGGTTACAAAAGAACTTATTATTCAAAATGCCACTCAGTTATTTGTAGAAAATGGCGTAAAAACAGTTACTGTTGACAAAATCGTTAAACAGTTACATATCTCTAAACGCACGATGTATTCTCATTTTGAAAACAAAACTGATTTGCTCAGAGCCTGCCTCGCAGTCTATCATCAAAAAATAAAAACGGAAAACGAAACGATTATCAACGCCGCTCCAAATGCTATCGCAGCACTCGGCAGTATGCAACATGAAATCGTCAAAAGAACTTACCAAGTCAATCCCAATTTTTTCAGCGACATCATTCATTATAACCCAGGCTTACTCGAAGAGTCTTATCGAAATGCTAATAATTTCGCTCATCAGCAAATTCTTGACATTGCAAAATGGGGAATCGAAGATGGTATTTTCCAAGAAGATATGGATATCGAAGTGGTGGGTAAAACGGTTTTGGTTTTACTCAAATTACTTAAAGACAACAGCCTTTTCCCCATATCAAAATACAGTAAAGAACGCCTCACTTTCGGAACCTTAGTTCCTTATTTGAGAGGCTTATGCACTCCAAAAGGAGTTCGACTTTTAGCAAAACAAGAAGAATTATTTAAAATATCCATTTAAAACTTATTGCTCCTAAAAAATCATTACAAAATGAAATTCTCTTTAGAAGCCAAACCATTAATTTATGAACATCAATAGTTCCTTATCTAAAACTCCCATAGCAGTCATTGGAATGTCTGCCATGTTCGCAGATGCAAAAAACATCGAAGAATTTTGGACTAATATTTTACAGTCCAAAGACAGTATCAAAGAAGTACCAGCCGACCGTTGGTTGATTGAAGATTATTATGACCCCGATATGTTTGCCGAAGACAAAACTTACTGTAAGGTGGGTGGATTTATTCCAACAATAGATTTCAATCCAATGGAATTTGGTTTACCACCCAATATTTTAGAAGTAACTGATGCAAGTCAATTGTTAGCATTAGTTGCTGCGCGTGACGCATTTGAAGATGCTGGATATGGTCAAAAATCTGCCAAATTTACCGCTGAATTAAAAGCAAAAACAGGAGTCGTAATTGGAGTCGGTGGTGGTCAAAAATTGATTACTCCTTTGACTGGTCGATTACAATATCCAGTTTGGGAAAAAGCCTTACGGTCAAGCGGGATTGCTGAAAACGATATTCCGCCCATCATTGATAAAATGAAAAAAGCCTACATCGGTTGGAATGAAAATTCATTTCCAGGGATGTTGGGTAATGTAATTTCGGGAAGAATTACGAATCGTTTTGACCTTGGTGGAATTAATAGTGTAGTCGATGCAGCTTGTGCAGCTTCCTTGAGTGCCATGAAAATGGCATTGAGTGAATTGGTCGAAGGTCGATGTGATATGATGTTGACAGGTGGAGTTGATACCGATAATTCTCCTTTTATGTATATGAGTTTTTCCAAAACTCCTGCATTTTCTAAGTCTGGAAAAATTACTCCATTTGCAGATGATGCTGACGGAATGTTAATTGGGGAAGGTTTGGGAATGTTGGTTTTAAAAAGATTGGAAGATGCAGAACGAGATGGTGATAATGTTTATGCCGTCATTAAAGGTATCGGAACTTCAAGTGACGGTCGCTTCAAATCTGTTTACGCACCTCGCCCATCTGGTCAAGCCATGGCGATGGAAAGAACTTATGAAGATGCTGGATATGGAGCTGATACGGTTGGCTTAATCGAAGCGCATGGAACTGGAACTGGTGCAGGTGATGCTGCTGAACTCACCTCAATGAATATGGTTTTTGGGAAAAACAATCCGAATAAACAACACATCGCATTGGGTTCTGTCAAATCACAAGTAGGTCATACCAAAGCTGCTGCTGGTTCTGCTGGAATGGTCAAAGCTGTATTGGCATTACATCATAAAATTTTGCCGCCTACTATTAATGTGGAAAAACCTAGTTCAAAAGTTAACATCGAAGACACCGCTATGTATGTCAATACGGAGGCTCGACCTTGGTTGCAAAATGGTCATCCACGACGAGCAAGTGTAAGTGCATTCGGTTTTGGTGGAATCAATGTTCACATTACGATGGAAGAATATCAAGGAAAAAAACAATCTAATTACAGATTGCATGAACCATTTAAAACAATACGCTTACAAGAAACAACTCCTGCGAAATTAATCGAATTATTAACGATTACTTCTGAAGTTATTTTGGAAAATGGGGAACGTGCTTTTGATAATTTAGTCAAAAAATCTAAGGCAACTATTTTTGAAAAAAATAATGCACGTATTTCTTTTGTGGTAAAAAATAATGACGAGTGCATTGATTTTTTACAAATAGCAGTTCAATCTTTACGAGCCAATCAAAAAGAATGGTCACATCCAAAAGGTATTTATTACCGACCAAACGGAATGGATACTGATGGAAAAATTGTCGCACTTTTCTCAGGACAAGGTTCACAATATGTGGGTATGGGAAAAGAATTGGCGAACGCATTTCCTGAAGCAAGAGAAGCATTTGTAGCGGTAGATGGAATTTTTTATAAAGAAAATTTACCTGCCTTATCGAAGACCATCTTCCCAATTCCTGTTTTCTCAGACGAAGAAAGAAAAGCACAACAAGTTACTTTAACTCAAACTCAACATGCTCAACCTGCCATCGGTGCAATGAGTATGGCTCAATATAAAATTGTACAGCGAGCAGGTTTCCAACCCAACTTTACGGCTGGTCATAGCTTTGGAGAATTGACAGCACTTTGGGCAGCAGGAGTTTATGATGATGAAACATTTTTAGCTTTGGCAAAAACTCGTGGCGCTGCGATGGCAACTGAAAATCCAAAAGCAGATGCAGGTTCAATGCTAGCGGTAAAAGCTTCGGCGGAAGAAGTGCAACCAGCGATTGCTCGATTGAAAGGAGTAAAAATTGCCAACATCAATTCTAACAATCAAGTTGTTTTGGGTGGCAGTACTCCAGCTATTCAAATTACAATGGAACATTTAAAATCACAAGGTTTTAAAGTAGTTCAATTACCTGTTTCGGCAGCATTTCATACAGAGTTTGTGGAACATGCACAGCAACCATTTGCAAGTTTTGTACACTCTCAAAAATTTAACAAACCACAAATTCCAGTTTACGCCAATTCAACTGGAACAGTTTATCCTGATAACTTGAATGAGTTAAAAACAATTTTAAAAGGACAGATTTTAAATCCTGTTTATTTTAAAAATCAAATTGAAAACATTCATGGAGCAGGTGGGCGAATTTTTATTGAGTTCGGTCCCAAAGGAGTTTTGACCAACTTGGTAAAAAATATTTTAAAAGAAAAAGACCACACAGCAATAGCGATGAATGCCAATGGGAAAAAGGATTCAGATTTACAATTTCGACAAGCCGTTGCGCAGCTGCAAGTTTTAGGAGTTCAATTAAATAATGTTGACCCATACAAAAAAGACCTCATAACCCTTCCAGCCAAATCAAAAATGAATGTAGAAATCAGCGGTAATAATTATGTTTCTCCTCCAACCAAAAAAGCATATGTCGATGCAATGGACAACGGCTTTCAAGTGTCAGGTGGACAAACTAAAATTATAGAAAAAGTTATTGAAAAAATAGTTGAAGTGCCAGCGGCACAAAATTTTATTAATCAAATTGAATCAGAAGAAGAAATTATGAATAAGCAAGCATTAGAAATCATCAAATCTGCGTTGGAATCTTTTAATACCAACCAAACTAAGTCACTCGCAATTTTCGAAAAATTCATGAGCGACCAAAATCAACAATCACAACAATTGTTGAATTTATTGAATCAGCAAATGGGTGCAACTACTCATGCACCAGTTGCAACAGCTGTTACTCAAAGTGCTTCAGTTCAAGTTTCGCCAATTGTAAATGAAACTTCAGGTTATTCAAACGGGAATAGCAATGGGAGTAACACTTCTCATGTGGCTTTGGCTTCAGCCGAAAACAGCAGTAATGGACAAAATACAACTACTATAAGTCATTCGGCTAAAGCCAAAGCCACGTTACAATCTACACCAACTGCTAATGATACTTCAAAATTAGAAGCAGCATTATTAGAAGTAGTCTCTGAAAAAACTGGCTACCCAGCTGAAATGTTAGAATTAGGAATGGACATGGAAGCAGATTTAGGAATTGATTCTATCAAAAGAGTAGAAATCTTTGGTGCATTAACTGCCCAATATCCTGAGATGGCTGGCATCAATCCAAACGAATTAACGGAGTTAAGAACACTTGGTGAAATCGTGGATTACGTTTCTGCAAAAGGTGGGAATGCAGTTGCAAACAATGCAACAACAACTTCAATTCCTCAAGCAATCACAAATGTCAAGACACCAGCTCCTGCTCCAACTGTATCAACTTCAAGTACAGATGGTGAGACTTCAAAATTGGAAGCAGCACTACTAGAAGTGGTTTCTGAAAAAACGGGTTACCCTTCAGAAATGTTAGAATTAGGAATGGATATGGAAGCGGATTTAGGAATTGACTCAATTAAAAGAGTTGAAATCTTCGGAGCATTAACTGCTCAATATCCTGAAATGTCTGGCATCAACCCCAACGAATTAACCGAGCTTCGAACACTCGGAGAAATCGTAGATTATGTTTCTGCTAAAGGTGGAAATACAACAGTAGCCAATGGGAGTGACAATTCGCACGTAGCTTTGGCTTCTTTGGCTTCAGCCGAAGACAGCAGTAACGGACAGAATACGCATTCGGCTAAAGCCAAATCTACCTTACAATCTGCTCCCGACAATGCTGAATTAGAAAAAGCATTGTTAGAGGTAGTTTCTGAAAAAACTGGTTACCCATCAGAAATGTTAGAATTAGGTATGGACATGGAAGCAGATTTAGGAATTGATTCTATCAAAAGAGTGGAAATTTTTGGAGCATTAACTTCGCAATATCCAAGCATGGGAGACATCAATCCTAACGAATTAACTGAGTTAAGAACATTGGGTGAAATCGTAGATTACGTTTCCTCAAAAAAGGCATAAGCGGAACAGTTGCGCCCAAGCCTGTTACGCAAAATAAAATTGTTGAACCTGTTGCAAATAGCAACGGTTCAACAATCATAACTTCCGATTTCCACGGCGTGGAACGAAGCGAAGTTGGGCTAAAATATTTACCACAACCTGATTATTTGGAATTCACTTTGCCAAGTACGCACATCACATTAATTACAAATGATGGGTCGGATTTGACAACAAAAGTATTGTATCAATTGGAGGCGAATGGCAATAAAGTTGTCGTTTTAAACTTGCCTACTGAACAGGGAGGTTTGCCAAAGCAATACAATAAAATTTCAGTAAATGGACTCGATTTAGAAAATTATTCTGATGAAGCGGTAAAAAATGCTATTGAAAAAATTCGAACACAATATGGTGAAGTGGGAAGTTTTATCCACTTGCATCCTCATTTCGAATTTCAAAATGGAAATTTTGTCCAACATTTTCCGAAGGAAAAAGAAGTTGTAAAAGTATTGTTTTTTTTAGCGAAACATTTGCAAAAACCTTTGAATGATTTAGGAAAAAACCAACGTGCCAATTTCCTCACCGTCACTCGAATGGATGGAAAACTAGGACAAGGAAAAAGAGGAAATGTAAGTGTAGTCGGAGGTGGAATTACTGGTTTGGTAAAATGTCTTAATTTAGAATGGTCGCCTGTCTTTTGTAGAGCAGTTGATATTCAACCTGAATTATCTTCAGACATAATTGCAAAACAAATTATCGCTGAATTACACGATCCAAATGCACGAAATATAGAAGTTGCTTTTTCTGAAGAAGGAAGAGCAACCACTAGCGTAACCAAAGTGCAATCAGTTGATAATCAATCAATTACAACTAACATTACGAAAGATTCCGTTTTCTTAGTAAGTGGTGGAGCAAAAGGTGTAACAGCTACTTGCGTCATCGAAATGGCAAAAGCATTTCAATGTAAATTCATTCTTTTAGGTCGTTCAGATTTCAGTTATGAAATTCCTGCATTCGCTAAAAATGAATCTGACGAAGGCGCATTAAAACGACTCATCATGAACGACTTTAAAGTTCGTGGAGAAAAACCAAGTTTGCCTGCCGTTAAGAAAATTTATAAAAATATTGCTGCAAAAAAAGAGATAGAGGATACCATTTCTCAAATCAAAAATCACGGAGCAGAAGTTGCGTATATTAAAGGAGACGTGACGAATCCCGCAAGTTTCAAAACAGAGCTTAACAATGTAGTTACAAGTTTTGGAAAAGTAACTGGAGTGATACACGGCGCAGGAAGATTGGCTGATAAATATATCCAAGATAAATCAGAATCAGATTTTGAAAATGTTTTGTCTGTAAAATTAGATGGACTTTTGAGTCTTTTTGCATCGGTAGATATTCACAATTTAGACCACTTAGTTTTGTTTTCTTCAGTAGCTGGCTTTTATGGAAATGTCGGTCAAACTGACTACGCCATCGCTAATGAAATTTTAAGCAAAGCAGCTCATCTTTTCAAAACCAATCATCCGAACACTCATGTTTCTGCCGTCAATTGGGGAGCATGGGATAGTGGAATGGTGAGCGGTGAATTGAAAGCACAATTCGAAGCAGCAGGTGTCACGCTCGTCAATAGCGAAGGTGGTGCAGCGATGATGGTCAACGAAATGAATACTGTATATTCAAACCAACCTCAAGTAATTATTGGAGGAACTTTACCCGCTGGAATTAGTCACCTCGGCGAGTTACGAACGCATAAAGTTCATAGAAAAATTGAATTGAAAAACAATCCATTTTTGATGCACCATGTCATTCAAGGCAACGCCGTTTTACCTGTAGTGAATGCTTGTGGATGGATGGCTCAAACTTGCGAAAAAATCTATCCTGATTTTAAAGTTTTTCAAGTAAAAAATACAAAACTCTTTAAAGGTATCGTCTTCGATGGCAACCAAAAAGAGGATTACATTATCGAATGTAAAGAAATCGAAAAGAATGAATCTGAAATTATTTTTGAAACGACTGTTCTAAGTGAAGGAGGAAAATTACCAACTTATCACTACAAAGCAACGGTTATTTTAAAACATAAAAAATCGATTCCAGCTGCTCCAAAATTCAATTATCAAACTAGTGGAACTTACACTCCAACAGAAGGTACAGTTCTTTACAAAGATGGTTCACTTTTCCACGATACTTATTTCCGTGGCATCGAACAGATTTTGGATTGCACGAAAAATCAAATCGTTCTGTCATGCAAAGCACCTGATGTACCACTTTCGGAACAAGGTCAATTTCCAGTTATCTCTGTGAATACTTTTTTTACTGACATCCAATATCAAGGTATGGTGGTGTGGGTTCAAAAATATAATGATGGTGCGAAGAGTCTTCCTTTGCAAACTGATTCTGCGATTTTGTACAAGGATATTCCTTTTGGAAAAGAGTTGTTTGTAAATGTAAAAATAGAGGAGTCGAGTGATTTTAAAATGATCGCAACATGTACAGTTTACGATGACCAAGGAGAAATATATATGCTAACCGAAGGAGCAACGGTTACAGTTTCAAAAGGATTAGAATGGTAAATTAATTTCCATTCGTAGGGGCAATCCCTTGTGGTTGCCCTGCATGATGGGATTTTATATGTTTCAAAAAATGTCCCCATGGCGCAGGGCAACCACAAGGGATTGCCCCTACATGAAAAAATAATTAAATGACCAAAATAGCAATAATAGGAACCTCCAATCTTTTCCCAGGCTCTTCCACAACAGAAGAATTCTGGAAAAACCTAATGCAAGAAAAAGACCTCACGTCTCTTGCTACCAAGGAAGATTTCGGTGCCGACCCACAACAATTTTTCCATTCCAAAAAAGGAGCAGTAGATAAATGCTATTCCCTACGTGGTGGATATATTCGTGATTTCAAATTCGACCCAAACGGATATGAATTACCTGCCGACCTTCTAGCAAAGCAAGACAAATTATACCAATGGTCACTCTATGTTGCCAAAGAAGCACTAAAAGATAGCGGCTATGACAACCAAAAAGACCTCCTCAAAAAGTGCGGAGTCATCCTTGGAAATTTATCTTTCCCAACCAGTACTTCACACCAATTCATGTCCTCCGTTTACACACAGACCACAGAAGCTGCTGTGCAAAACTTACTCAACGACAAGAATTTTAAAATAAAAAATAACAAACAACACACGCAAAACGACCTCCTAGATTACACCCCATCTCAAATGGTCACCAAAGCATTGGGATTAGGTGCCAATCATTATACATTAGATGCTGCATGTGCGACTTCATTATACGCCATCAAGTTAGCTTGTGATGAATTAGTAACTGGAAAATCCGACATGATGTTAGCAGGAGCAGTTTGCGCTTCTGACCAATTATTTATCCACATGGGATTTTCGATTTTTCATGCGTATGCGCCACATGAAAAAAAGTTTGTTCCGATGGATAAAGATTCCGCAGGATTAGTTTCCTCGGAAGGTGCAGGAATGGTAGTCTTAAAAAGATTGGAAGATGCTGAGGCAGATAATGATAACATCTTAGCAGTCATCGGTGGCATTGGTTTATCAAATGATGGACGTGGAAAATTCTTGTTGAGTCCTCATCCGAAAGGTCAGCGATTAGCTTTTGAGCGAGCATATCAACAAGGAAATATTTTAGCAAAAGATACCGACTACCTCGAATGTCATGCAACGGGAACACCTTTAGGAGATGTAACGGAGCTAAATTCTATCTCAGATTTTTTCGCTTCTCAAAATGTAAAACCATTGTTAGGTTCTGTAAAATCGAACATGGGGCATTTGCTCACCGCAGCAGGAATGACAGGTTTGCTCAAAGTATTGTTGTCGATGCAACATGAAATTATTCCTTCCAATATTAATTTGGAAGAATCAGTCAAAGCTGAAAATGGTTGGATGGGCGAGTCTCAATTAATTAACAAAGCAACACCTTGGACAAATAAAAACAAACAAGCAGGAATTAATTCTTTCGGTTTTGGTGGAACGAACGCTCACATGGTTGTTCAGAATTATAATAAAAATCAACCTCTTTCAAAATCAGATGCACCTGTCGAATTGCAACCAATGTCTATCATTGGAATGGATGCACATTTTGGCGATTGCACAAACTTAGAAGATTTTTACTCAACTATATATCATGGAAAACAACATTTCAAAAAACTACCAAAAGGACGATGGAAAGGATTTGAAGAAAACAAAAAGCTTCTCCAACGATTCGGGTTCGAAAATGGAGAAGCACCCAAAGGAGCCTACATCGAAAATTTTGAAATCGATTTATTGCGCTATAAAATCCAACCCAAGGAAGCCGAAACTTTAGAGCCTCAACAAGCCTTAATTCTTAAAGTTGCCGACCACGCAATCAAAGACGCAGGCCTAAATGAAAGTTCAAATGTGGCAGTTTTGATTGCAATGGAATCTGAACTAGCAATTCATCATTACTTAGCTCGTTGGGATGTAACTTGGCAATTAAAAGAAGCCTTAAAAGAAAACAATATTGAACTCACAACCGAACAAGAAAAAGAGTTAGAAGAGTTGTGCAAAGATGGTATGTATTTTAGAGAAGGTTCTCAAACACCAAGTCAACATACTAGTTTTGTAGGCAATATCATGGCAAGTCGAATCGCTGCACTTTGGGATTTTTCAGGGCCAGCATTTACTGTTTCGTCTGGTGAAAATTCTGTTTTTAAAGCATTGGAAATTGCGCAAAATTTATTGTCACTTGGTGAAGTAGATGCAGTCGTTGTTGGCGGAGTTGACTTCGCAGGTGGACTTGAAAATGTATTGTTACGAAATCAAAAAAATAAAATAAATCAAAATGGTCACCCGAGTATTTCTTTGAATAAAGGAGATGAAGGCTGGTTAGTTGGAGAAGGTGCAGGAGCGATTGTTTTGAAAAAAACGAGTGAGGCAAAAGAAGATAAAGTTTATGCAACGATTAATTCGATTGGGAAAAATTTAAAAGTACAAAATGCTGGTTATCATGAATTGGCAAATACTGGAATTGATTCAGAAGATAACAAAGAGTTATATCACTTAAACGCTTCATCCAACTTAACTCCTGTTGCACTTGGAAGTGTCAAAGCAAATATCGGACACACTTACGCAGCGTCAGGGATTGCCAGTTTGATAAAAACAGCTTTGTGTTTACACCACCGTTTTATCCCTGCTATTCCAAATTGGAAAGCAGCAAAAAATGCTTCAAAATTTCAAGACAATCAATTTTATTTTCCTTCAAAATCTCGTCCGTGGATTTTACAAAATGATATTTCTGAAAGACGAGCAATTGTCAATGGTTTGGAAAATATCCAAGTCCAAATGACAGAAAGCACAACCGTGGCACAGTTGGAACCGTGGCACGGATTAAAAGGAACACCCAATCTTTTTGCATTAAAAGGAAATTCAGAAAAAGAAATCAAACAACAAATTTCTGCATTAGAAATTGCTATCGAAACAGCCACTCCAATAACTGAAATCGCACAACAGTTTTTCCAAAAATCAAAAGAAAAACATACTCAATTTTGCGCAATTTTGATTGCCAAAAACAAAAAAGATTTAACTCAAGAAATTAATTTTTTCCAAAAAAATATTAACCGAGCATTTGAGAAAAATCAGATTTTAAAAACACCTCGTGGAAGTTACTTTTCTCCAGACCCTTTGGGCAAAAAAGGAAAGGTAGCATTTGTTTATCCAGGGTCTTCAACTGCTTACACAGGTTTAGGAAGAGACCTTTTTCAATTATTTCCACAGTTGTATTCGCACTTCGAAAAGATGTTGCCGAATCTTGATGAATACATCTGGTCGGATTATCTTTTTCCTAAAAAAATCAACGCAACAGACGAAGACCCCAACATTTATAACAATGCAATTGCAATGATGTCAACGGGTGTTTTTTACTCAGTTGCTTTCACTCATATTTTGCAAGAAGTCTTTGGCGTAAAACCTGAAATGGCATTTGGTTATAGCATGGGCGAATGCAGTAGTATGTGGTATGCATTGGGTGTTTGGAGTAGCAATGAAGCAAGAGAATTTCAAGACTCTCCTATTTTTAAAAATCGATTCGCAGGGAATTTAGAATTGCTCGCCGAGACTTGGGGTATCTCACCGGAAGAAGCAAAAGAGCGTTGGGTTAGTTTAGTTTTACTTGCTCCAAGAGAAAAGGTAGAACAGTTAATCAAAGGAAAAGACAAGGTATATTTGACCTTTGTGAATACTAAAAATGAGGTGGTGATTTCTGGAGACAAAAAAGAATGTTTGGCAATTGCTGAAGCATTAAAATGTCAAACGGTAACCATACCTTTTCAGAACATTATCCATCATGATTTTTGTAAAAAGGAAGAAGAGGGATTATTAAAAATGCACAGTTTTGATTTGAATAAAAACTTATGCATTGATTTTTATTCAAGTATCACGCAAGAAAAAATCCCGTTTGACAGTCAGTTGATTGCAGAAAATTCAACCGCAGTTTGTTGCCAAAAAGTTGATTTTCCAAAAACTGTAAATACATTGTTACAAAAAGGTGCCAATATATTTATCGAGTTAGGGGCAAACGCAACTTGTACTGGTTGGATCAATAATATTTTAAAAGAAAAAGAACATTTAACAGTTAGCATTAATCAAAAAGGAAAAGCAGATGCGCAAGCTATTTTGGAAGTCTTGACACGCTTAGTTAGTCATGGCGTAGAGGTGGATTTATCTGCCCTCTTCATCCAACCAAAAGAAGGGGAAGCACCTCGTAGTTTTATGAAAAAAATAGAAGTAGGTGGCCAACGAATTTTTGATTTATTTGAAAAAGAAAAACAAAAAGGACATTTTAAAAACATAAAAAGAAAAGCGGTTTCAGTTATACCCTTAGTCCAAAAAGGGGAAATAAAAAAACGAGAGCTAGCATTCGCTGGCGGAGGAACAGATTTACCTCCAAAAGACAAAAGCATTGCTCTCATTGACAAAACAATACATTTACAAAAAGATAAAAACAATTCCAACATGGAAGTTACTACGATAAAAAACAAACCATCTACTGAAAATGAAATTGGAGAAAACGGTCTTCGTCTTCAAAATTTTGAGTCAGGTGAACATTTAAAAGGAAAAGAAATAATTTTTTCTCAAAAAGATTTAGAAGAATTTGCAACTGGAAAAATTGCGAATGTATTCGGTCCAGAATATTCAATTATTGATACTTATTCTCGTCGAGTAATGTTGCCGATGAATCCATATTTATTGGTGAGTCGAGTAACTGGATTGAAAGGAGAAAAAGGAAAATTTGAACCTTCCACCATGCAAACGGAGTATGATATTCCTTACAATGCATGGTTCACGACTGACCGACAAATTCCTTGGGCAGTTTCAGTTGAATCAGGGCAATGCGATTTATTATTGATTTCATATTTAGGAATTGACTTTCAAAATAAAGGTGATTTAGTTTATCGCTTATTGGATTGCACGTTGACGTTCACCGATGATTTACCATTCGAAGGACAGACATTGCGCTACGATATTTCCATTGATTCATTTATTAAAAATGGCGATAACTTATTGTTCTTTTTCAGTTATAGATGTTATGTGGAAGATAGATTAGTTTTAAAAATGGATGGAGGGTGCGCAGGTTTTTTCTCTGATGAACAATTGGAAGAAGGGAACGGAGTGATTTATACGGACAAAGAATTGGAAGCAAAAAGAAATGCAAAAAAACGATATTTCACCCCTTTATTAAACACTCCAAAAACGAGCTTTTCCAAAGAAGATTTACGTCACTTAATTAATGGTGATATGGAAAAATGTTTTGACGATATTTCTTATTTTGCGAATGAACGAAATCCTTCTTTATGTTTACCTCCTGAGAAAATATTGATGATTGATAGAATTACTTCTGTTGACTTGACGGGTGGTGCATATGGATTAGGTTACATTGTTGCGGAAAAAAACTTGAGTCCTGACGATTGGTATTTCCCTTGTCACTTCCGAGATGATGAAGTACTTGCAGGTTCATTGCAAGCAGAAGGTGGAGGAAATTTATTGCGGTTCTTTATGTTGATGTTAGGATTGCAACGGTTGACAAAAGATGCACGCTACCAACCTATTTTTGATTTGCCGCAAAAGGTTCGTTGTCGAAAACAAGTGACTCCAGGAAAAGATACCAAGTTGATTTATAAATTAGAAATCAAAGAAATTGGTTTGATTCCTAACCCTTATGTGATCGGTGATTTGGAAATTATTTCTGATGGTGTAGTGACGGTTCATTTTGAAAATTTAGGATTGCAGTTGAGAGAGAAAACGAATCCGAGATATTTGGAATTGGAGGATGAGGCATCACAGCTACATTCGGCTAAATCTGCCCGTTCCGCAGGTGAGGCCAAATCTACGGATGATGGTGCTAGCGTCATTGGAAATTCATTTTATGGAATGCAAGTTTCGCCACGTTCGGAAGGTGCATTGATGAACGAATTGGACATCACAACTTTCGCTTTGGATGATTTATCAAAATGCTTTGGCTCAGACTTCGCAATCTATGATGGACGAAAAGTTTCTCGTCAACCAAATACAGATTTGCAAGTAATTTCGAGAATCATAAGTGTGGATGGCACCCGTAAAGATTTTTCCAAACCTTCCAAAATTCATGCGGAATATGATGTACCGGTGAACGCTTGGTACTATGAACAAAATTCTGCGGCGACAATGCCCTACTCTATTTTGATGGAGATTGCTTTGCAACCTTGTGGATTGTTGGGCGCATATTTGGGAAGTACTCTACAATTTTCTGACGAGAATTTATACTTCCGAAATCTGGATGGAAATGGAGAAATGTTTGACTTGCCAAATGGAACAGACTTCCGAGGAAAGACGATTACGAATCATGCAGCCTTGACTTCTTCGGTTGCTTTAGGTGGTACGATTTTACAAAATTATACTTTCGAATGTTCGATTGATGGACATGTTTTTTATAAAGGAAAATCTTCCTTTGGATTTTTCCCTGGAGAAATGTTGGCTACGCAAGTAGGTTTAGATGGTGGGAAAAATGTAGACGCATGGTATGTTGCCAACAACTTACAAAAGTCTGACTACATGCAAATTAAGTTGGATTCTTTGTTTGGAAAAATGAAATTATACAAAGCTCCTGCCGACAAACCGCATTACCGTTTGGCAGAAAATCAATTGAATTTAATCGACAATTTAATCATCGCAAAAGATGGTGGCGAACATGGCAAAGGCTATGTTCATGCAACAAAATTTGTGATGCCTTATGAATGGTTTTACACTTGTCATTTTTATCAAGACCCTGTGATGCCTGGTTCGTTGGGTGTGGAAGCTATTTTACAAGCGATGCAAGTTTTTGCTTTGCAACAGGATTTGGGTAAAGATTTTTCTAATCCAAAATTTGTTCAATTGCCGAATCATGAGACGAGTTGGAAATATCGTGGGCAGATTTTGACGCATGTTCGAGAGATGCAATTGGAAGTTCATTTTAAATCTATGGAGATCGAAAACGGGCAAATGAGAATTGTTGCGGATGCGAGTCTGTGGAATGATGAAGTTAGAATTTATCAGCTTACTGATTTAGCTTTGGGAATTGAGGAAGCTTAAAAATGAAGTTTGGTTTTAATTCAATTCTCCACTTTTTTTTCCTTGATGAAAAAGTAAATCGCCGAAGACAAATGCATCCATAAAAACAAAATTTAAAAATTAGCAAAAAAGCAAAATTGAAAGCAAATTTCAATTTAGACAAAAACATAAATCATGAGTTTTAAATTCAACGGTACACCACAACAACTTTTTTGGAAAGGCTCTCCCCGAGACATCGTTTTCGACACAGCCGCTATCCAAAAAAAACTATCCGCCACAAATAAACCTTGCTACATCCTCCAAGATTTCCGAGGAAGAATTGGCGCAAGTAACAACGGTGAATTAGTTTCCGAAGGCAGAGGATTACAAGTCCTCGCCATGGCTAATCCAATGACCGCTGCCCAACTCGGCGACTCCTCTTTCCAAAAAGACTACAACCTAAAATACGCCTACAAAACTGGTGCAATGGCGAACGGAATCGCTTCCGAAGAATTAGTCATCGCCATAGGAAAAGCAGGATTCTTAGGTTCATTTGGAGCAGCAGGATTAGTACCAGCAAGAGTATTACAAGCCATTGAAAAAATCCAAGGCGCATTGCCAACTCAATCTTATGCCTTCAATTTAATCCATAGTCCAAACGAATCTGCCCTAGAAGAAGGAGCAGTAAAATTGTTTTTGGAAAAAGGAATTCACGTGGTGGAAGCCTCCGCATTTTTAGCATTGACAGAAAACATTGTACACTATCGAGTCGCAGGATTGAGTGAAGATGCAGATGGAAATGTAGTAACTAAAAATAAAGTGATCGCAAAAATTTCTCGAAAAGAAGTGGCGACACCATTTATGCAACCTGCGCCAGAAAAATTTATAACAATACTTTTACAAAAAGGGAAAATAACTCCTGCGCAAGCAAAACTAGCAACAAGAGTTTCGATGGCAGATGATATTACGGTCGAAGCAGACTCTGGTGGACATACCGATAATCGACCGTTGGTTGCCTTGCTTTCCACGATCATTCAGTTGCGGGATGAGATGCAAGCGAAATACAATTTTGAGAAAAAAATCAGAGTCGGTGCTGCTGGTGGAATTTCCACTCCAGCTTCTGCCTTGGGCGCATTTATGATGGGTGCAGCTTATGTAGTGACTGGTTCGGTGAATCAAGCTTGCACAGAAGCAGGCACTTCTGAACACGTGCGCAGATTGTTACAAACGGTCGCTTCGACTGATGTGATGATGGCACCTGCTTCGGATATGTTTGAAATGGGCGTAGAATTGCAAGTCCTCAAAAGAGGAACACTCTTCGCTCCTCGTGCAAAAAAACTGTACGAATATTACAAACATTATAATTCAATCGACGAGATTCCTGCCGACGAACGAGCAAAATTAGAAAAGCAAATTTTCAGAAAACCGCTCGAAGAAATCTGGCAAGGATGTATTGAATTTTTCCAACAAAGAGATCCTGAACAAATCGAACGGGCGCAAGGAAATCCTAAACGCAAGATGGCATTGATCTTCCGTTGGTATTTAGGTTTGTCTTCCAACTGGGCAAATGCTGGTACAGATGGTCGTGCGCAAGATTACCAAATTTGGTGTGGCCCTTCGATGGGGGCATTTAATGATTGGGTGAAAGGTTCTTATTTGGAAGATTATAATAATCGTCATGCGGCGGATGTGGCGGAGCAGATTATGCAGGGGGCGGCGTATTTGTATCGGGTGCAGGCGTTGAAGATGCAGGGGGTGGAGTTTGAGACGAAGGTGGAAAACTTTGCTTTGAAAGGAAAAGAGGTCCTTGCCTAATTTTTAAAGAGGAACGGAATACTACTTTTTTTCGTTTTAATATCGTATTTTGAAACGAAAAAAAGTAGTTATAAAAATGAGTACTGCAAAATTTAATAAAAAGATATTAGAAGGTTGGTGGAATATTCTTCGCCACCTTAATATAGAAGCTAGACGTGAATTAGCCTCTCGGCTCATTAATTCTTTGAAAAATGAGCACCCAAAAAGCAATAATGAAAATTGGGAATCCTTATTTGGTTCATGGAAAAAAGAAAATATGCCTGCTGAAGACATGGCAACTTTTGTTAGAGAAAGTAGAGTTTCTTATCGCAAAAAAAAATCATTCGATCGAACTATTTAATAGATACCAATATTATCATTTTCTTTTTCAGAGGTAAATATAACCTTATGGAAAAGATTAAAACGGTAGGAATTTAAAATTGCTTTATCTCCGAAATTAACCCTTGCTGAACTTAAATACGGTGCTCGCTGTAGCAATAATCCAGAAAAACATCTTGCCAAAATTAATCTATTACTAAAAGATTTAGCTGTTATTCCTATTTCATCTTGTCTCGATGTTTTTGCCAAAGAAAAAACTAGACTTCGAAAAACGGGAACAATGATTGATGATTTTAATTTATTGATTTTTGCAACTGCATTTCCATTTTTTATCTTTCGTCTCGTTCATTATCTTTTTCATTCCTACAAAAACCATAATAGAATGACTTTCCTTCGACGCTTTTCTTTTTTCATCATTCTGACAATTGGGTTATTCTTTTCCCTCTTTAATATATCGCAATGGTACGCTAAAAATGAAAACTTTGATTTCCAATTGAATGCAGCAATAGAAAATAAAACTGGTCGAACGACAAATTTATTCGAACAAGATGACAAGCAAAGAGGTGTTCATGTTTTTGGAAAAATTGACTCTGCTAATTTACAACCCCTCATTAAAAATAATGTAGAATGGATTACCTATGTTCCTTTTGCAGACCAAGAAGATTACAATAGTCCTGTGGTGAGATACCATCATTCTGAGAGAAAAACTCTCACTTCTATTGATTCCATTTGGTCAAAAAAAATCCAGTTGGCACATGCTTATAATTTAAAAATTTTCCTCAAACCTCATATTTGGATATTCTCTCCTTCGAATGGAACGTGGCGTTCTGACATTTTTCCTTCCAACATAACTAACTGGGAAACTTGGAAAAAAAGCTATCGCGAATTCATTTTACTCTACGCAAAAATTGCAGAAAAAAATAATGTCGAACTATTTTGTATCGGAACAGAGTTCACTAAACTAGCGATTGAAAAATCTGATTTTTGGGATATCTTAATTCAAGATGTTCGAAATATTTATTCAGGAAAAATAACTTATGCCGCCAATTGGTATGAAGAATTTGAAAAAATAACTTTTTGGGATAAGTTAGATTATATTGGAATCCAAGCCTATTTCCCTTTGGTAAAAAATAAAAACCCAAGCGTCCAACAAATCTCAAAAGGTTGGACAAAACATTTGTCAAGCATCAAACGCATTCATAAAAAATTTGACAAAAAAATCCTTTTCACCGAATTGGGATATAAAAGTACTGCTGATAGTGCCATCGAACCTTGGAGTTGGATTGACTATTCTTCCAATCTTTACAGACCTGTTTCGACCGAAACTCAAGCCAATTGCTACGATGCTTTTTTTAAAACTATTTGGAAAAAAGAATGGTTTGCAGGTGTTCATATTTGGCAATGGCATACTTCCGAAAATGGTGGAGGTTTAGACAATCTAGACTTTACTCCTCAAAAAAAACCTGCGGAAAATATTATCGCAAAAGGTTTTGGGCAAAATAAGAAATGAGTAATCTGTCTAAAACAAATTACTCATTTCTTATTTTTTTTATTAAAAAAAATTAATTTATATCTTCAGCTCTTGCCACATTCTCCACTTCCACATTTTCCTCATTTATTTCTAAAACCACAAATTCCACTCTCCGATTATTCTGCCGACCTTCCTCCGAATCATTGGTATCCACAGGTTTTATTTCTCCAAATCCTTTATACTCTAAACGAGAATAATCAATATTTTGATTCAACAAATAGTCGTGAACTGCTTTCGATCTATGGTCAGAAAGTATCTCATTGTATCGCTCTGAACCTTTGCTATCAGTATGTCCATGAATTGCAATTCGCATACTTTGATATTGATTGAGCAGCACAACTAACTCGTCCAATTGCTCATTTGACGTAGGCAACAAATCCCATTTATCAAAATCAAAATAGATTCTATCCAATCGAATTGTTTGCCCTTTTTCAATTTTTACATTTTCGAAAACAGGTTCTTCGACCACGACAATCTCAGATTCTTTCATAATAATTTCTCGAATACTTACATCATCCAAAAGGTAATATGGATTTTCCCAAGCAGGTTC
>Ga0114956_1001282_pt1 | contig 19608 bp, 10 predicted proteins | sample MaitaG_FD_87304 | JGI IMG/M metagenome (GOLD analysis project Ga0114956, IMG submission 87304) | Marine algal microbial communities from Maine, USA - Maine_Asex2 metaG | ecosystem: Host-associated > Algae > Red algae > Unclassified | place: Maine, USA | collected 2015-01-05 | reverse complement strand
GTCGAGCGATACACGTTGGACAACGGCAAGGGTGTTGTCGTCAAGATTTGCACTTACGGCGGAACCGTTACGTCAATTACGGCTCCCGATAGGGACGGTAACGCGGCCGATATTGTTTGCGGCTTCGATACGCTCGAGGGATACTTTTCAGACGAATATAAGGCAAACTCGCCTTACTTCGGGTGTTTGGTCGGTCGTTATGCGGCGCGTATCAAGGACGGGAGGTTCACCGTCGATGGAAACGAACATCAGGTCGCGACCAACGATGGGCCCAACCATCTGCACGGCGGAATCAAGGGTTACGATAAACGGATTTGGTCAGTTGAAAACACGGCCGAACAAGACGATCACGTGGCCTTAACGCTGACGCTGGACAGCCCCGATGGCGAAGAATCGTTTCCGGGCCATGTCGAAGTTGCCGTCGAGTACAAGCTGACCGCTGATAACGAACTGCGGATCAACTATAAAGCGAAGACCGATAAAACGACGCCGCTGTCGCTGACCAATCACACGTACTTTAACCTTAACGGGTTTTCGGACACGGTTCTGGATCACGTGGTTCAATTGTCGGCCGACCGTTTTCTGGTCTGTGATGACACCAACGTGCCGGTCGGAGATGAGATGAAGGTCGCCGGTTCGGTCTGCGATTTCAATTCGCCCGCACGCATTGGCGATGCGTTCGAAGAACTTGAAATGGGATTCGAACACTATTACGCTTTCACCAAATCGCCTGACAGCTTCGAAAAAGTGGCTCATGTGACAGAGCCAAAAACGGGGCGAACGCTGGAAGTGTTCACTTCCGAACCGGGGACGCTGTTGTACACCGGGCGATACACTTCGGACGATCTTAAACGCGAGAGCGGCGATCAGTTTGGCCAGTTCCGCGGTTTTTGCCTGGAGACTTCCAAGTACCCCAACGGTCCCAACATCGACGGTGCGCCACGCAGCGTGCTTGAGCCCGGACAGCAGTACGAGGAAACGACGGCCTACAAATTTGGCACCGAAACACAATCGGCGTAGGTAGCCATCACGTTGCGATGACTTTGGCACTCATTTATTTTTCTTCTACTTCTGCTCTGCCCCAAAGGGAGTGACTTCGATCGGCTTGCCACCGGTTGCTGTAAAAACTTTTTAAGGGCCGACATTCAAGGATTTTGATTCCACAATGAAATCAGCACAATATCAAGGTAATAAATCCGTCGCCGTGGGCGATAGCGAAGCGATCGCGCCAGGCAGTAACGAAGTCCGACTGGACGTCGGCTTCTGCGGCATCTGCGGAACTGACATTCATATCTTTCACGGTGCGATGGACGCGCGTGTTGCCAATCCGCAGATTCTTGGCCACGAAGCTTCCGCGACCGTCGCCGAAATCGGTGAAGGCGTGACCAACGTCGCCGTTGGTGATCGCGTTGCGGTACGTCCGCTGAAGTTTGGTGCGCCGGCCGATTTTGATAAGGGCTTCCCACACGTTGGTAAGAATCTGAAATTCATCGGCATCGACCTGCCCGGCGGCATGCAGTCGTCGTGGACGGTTCCCGATTACACGCTGCATAAGTTGCCTGATTCGCTTAGTTTAGAACACGGCGCGATGATCGAACCGGCGGCCGTTGCCTGCCACGATGTGCGGATGGGCGAAGTCGTCGCGGGCGAAACTTGCGTCGTGATCGGCGGCGGTCCGATCGGGTTGTTGATCGCCTTGGTCGCCAAGGAGAAAGGGGCACGCGTGATTCTGTCGGAAGTCAATCAGACGCGGCTTGACCTGGCAGAAACGTTGGGCATCGAAGTCATCAACCCGATGAACTGCAAGGTCCCTGAGAAGGTTGCCGAACTGACCGACGGGAAAATGGCGGACTGCGTGTTTGAAGTATCTGGCTCCGCGCCCGGGGTGGAAGTCATGACCGAATTGCCCAACGTGCGGGGAAGAATCGTGATGGTCGCGATCCATCCCCAACCCAAGCCCGTCAACCTGTTCAAGTTCTTCTGGTCGGAGATTCGTATGATCGGTGCTCGTCTGTACCAGGAAGAGGATTTTGACGAAGCGATCGCTTTGGCCGACAGCGGCAAATTGCATCTGGACAAGCTGATCACGCAGATCAATCCGATCCAAGACGTGCAACAGACCTTTGAAATGATCGACGCCAATCCGGACGGCATTAAGTACCTGATTCAGTGCAGCTAACTATTCACCAACATACCTTTGAAGACATTTGAAACGATGAGCATACTTAACCAATTTGATTTGAGCGGAAAAACGGCGATCGTCACCGGTTGCAAGCGGGGCATCGGCAAAGGCATGGCGGTCGGGCTGGCCGAAGCCGGAGCCAACATCATCGGCGTGTCGGCGTCGTTGGAATCCAGCGGCAGCGATGTCGAAAAGGAAGTCACGGCGTTGGGCCGCGAATTTCACGCCTACCAGTGTGATTTTGCCGATCGTGAAGCCGTTTACAAGTTCATTGAACAGGTTAAATCCGATCACTCGCAAATTGATATCCTGGTCAACAACGCCGGTACGATCATGCGAAAGCCGGCCGCCGAACATCCCGATGATTATTGGGATAAGGTGATGGAAGTTAACCTCAACACCCAGTTCATTTTGACGCGCGAGTTTGGCAAGGACATGATCGAACGTGGTTCGGGCAAAGTCATCTTCACCGCTTCGTTGTTAACCTTCCAAGGAGGCATTACGGTGCCGGGATACGCGGCCAGTAAAGGCGGCATCGGGCAGTTAACGATGGCGTTCGCAAACGAGTGGGCTGGCAAGGGCGTCAACGTGAACGCGATCGCGCCGGGCTACATCGCAACGGACAACACACAGGCACTTCAGGACGACCCGGTCCGCAGCGAACAGATCCTGGCCCGTATTCCCTCTGGGCGTTGGGGCCAGCCACAAGACTTTAAGGGACCGATCGTGTTTCTGGCATCCGACGCGTCGACGTACGTCAGCGGAAGCGTGATGCTGGTCGATGGTGGCTGGATGGGGCGATAGCCAGAAAAGTTGCGGTTGTAACGGACGATCGTGGAGCAGGTTTTTAACCTGATTTTTAAGTACACGGCAGGTTGAAAGCCTGCCGCAGATAAAAAACGCAGAATCAAACGGGACACAAAAATGGCAAATGAAATGACCTCCGTCGTCGACGGGAAAACTCATTATCGCATGTTCATCAACGATCAATGGGTAGACGCGTCTAACGGAAAAACGATGGACGTCGAAAATCCGACGACCGAAGAGGTGATCTACTCGGTTCCCAACGGCACCGCCGAAGACGCCGTCAAAGTGCTTCAAGCGGCACAGGCATCGCAAAAAGCTTGGGCGGCCTTACCAGCGGTCGAACGCGGGCAGCATCTGATTAACCTCGCCGCTAAAATTCGCGAGAATCAGGAACACCTTGCCAAAATTCTGGTCGCCGAACAGGGCAAGACACTGGCTCTTGCGATGGGCGAAGTCGGTGTGTCGGCGGACTTTCTGGAATATCCGGCTCATGGGGCGCGTCGGTTGGAGGGTGACATCTTTCCGTCGGACAACCCCAGCGAACATATTATGATCCACAAGGTTCCATACGGTGTTTGCGTCGGAATTCTTGCTTGGAATTTTCCCTTCGCGCTGGCTTGCCGCAAGATTGGTCCGGCTTTGACCGCCGGGAATGTGATGGTTGTTAAACCACCAGAGATCACACCGATCGCGGTGATGGAACTGGGACGATTGGCGCTTGAAGCTGGACTGCCCAAGGGGATTCTGAACGTGGTCACCGGCGACGGTGCGGGCATCGGTGCCGAACTGGTCCGTAACAAGATCACCCGTTTAGTAACGATGACCGGTAGCACAAAGACGGGGCAAAGGATCTTTGCCGATTGTGCTGAAAATCTGACAGCGGTTCGATTAGAGTTGGGCGGCAAGGCACCTTTGATTCTGATGGAAGACGGCGACGTCGACAAAGCCGTTCAAGGTGCGATGGACTCACGATACTTGAACCAAGGCCAGGTCTGCACTTGTAGTGAACGGTTTTACATTCATGCCGATGTGTACGATGAATTTTTGGAGAAGTATATCGCGGAAAGTGCGAAGCTAAAGCTGGGCGACCCGATGCAGGAAGACACTGATATTGGTCCCAAAGTCAGTCGTGACGAATTAGAAAAGATGGAGGCGATGGTCGATCGCGCCGTGAAGGCGGGCTGTAAAGTGGAACTTGGCGGCAAACGTCCTGAGGGGTCGCAATTCGACAAGGGGCATTGGTATGAGCCCACGATTTTGACCGGCGCGACCAACGACATGGAAATTATGCGTGACGAAGTTTTTGGTGTTGTCAGCCCAATTATGAAGATAAATAGCTTCGAAGAGGCTTTAGAGCTGGCCAACGACAGCGTCTACGGTTTGTCGGCGTTCATTTTTACCAATAACTACCGCAGAGTACAGCGTGCTGTTGCTGAGTTGGAATTTGGTGAAATTTATATCAATCGAGGGATGGGCGAGCAGCGTCAGGGGTTCCATAATGGACACAAGATGAGTGGCACCGGTGGTGAGGATGGTAAGTACGGTATGGAAAACTATCTTGAGAAGAAAACGTTCTATTTGAACTTTTCGTAATCGTTGCCCAAATTCATTTTTTCCACGAGCAACCAATCCTCCCTGATTACCTGTCGCATGAAAATTAAGACCGTCGAAACCGAACTGTATCACGTTCCTCTCAGCAAACCGATGGAAGACGCCATCCACGGCTTGCAGAAAAATTTCTCGCTGATCGTCGTGAAAATCACTACCGATGACGGTGCGATGGGAATGGGATACACCTACAGCGTCGGCGAGGCGGGCGGGACTTCGATCGCGACGTTAATCCGCGATAATCTGGTTCCCTTGCTGGTCGGTGAAGACCCGCGTCGCATCGAAGCGATCTGGCAAAAGATGTGGTGGGCGTTGCACTACGTAGGTCGCAGCGGCATTGCGATCTTTGGAATGTCGGCGGTCGACACGGCGCTTTGGGATTTAAAGGCGAAGCTGGCCGGTGAGCCACTGTGGAGGTTCCTTGGCGGGCATGATAACAAAGCCGAGTGCTACGGGGGCGGTATTGATTTCGACATGACGATCGACCAATTGCTGGAGCAGACACAAGGTTTCCTTGATTGCGGCATCGAAGCGATCAAGATGAAGATCGGCCGCGACAGCATCTCGCAGGAATGCGAACGGATCGAGGCCGTGCGGAACATGATTGGCCCTGATCGTAAGCTGATGGTCGATGCGAATATGAAGTGGTCGGTCGAACATGCTCTAAGGGCCGTCCGAGCGTTTGATCAGTACGATCTTTACTGGATCGAAGAACCGACGATTCCTGATGATGTTGAGGGCTTGCGACGCATCGAAACCGAAGGACCGATCGCGGTCGCCACTGGCGAGAACCTGCATTCAATCTACGAGTTCAAAACCATGATCGCCGATGGCGGCGTCTCGTTTCCTGATGCGGATATATCGAACCTAGGCGGGGTCACAGCATTGATGAAAGTGGCTCATATTGCCGAAGCCTACAATCGAAAACTGACCACGCACGGGATTCAGGAAATGCACGTCAGTTGTCTGGCGGCGATTCCCAACGCTTCGTTGCTGGAGATTCATGCCTTTCGGCTCGACGAATTTTTGCTCGAGCCGATGAAAATCAAAAATGGCTTTGCCTACGCGTCGGACCGGCCGGGTCACGGCGTCGAACTGGACTGGAAGAGAATTGCAAAACACAAAATAGGATCAGCGTGATCGTTGTAGATCACTTGGCCTCACTTGGCTTCACTTGGAAAATAGAATCTGCGATTTGCTATTGCGATTAACGACCAACCGGCAAGCGACCGTATTTCCTCCCCCGACCAACGCAGTCGGCTGTCGGCGTGACGTTCAACGGATAAGAATTTGACCACCAAACTAATGGAGATTCATCGTGGCTAAAACATTACTAAATTGTGTGAAAATGGGGTTAACGTTGCTGATGCTGGCCAGCACGACCGCAGCGGTTGCTCAGGATAGCTCTCATGTTGCGACGGAGAATTCGATGGAGCCCACGCCAGAACAAGTAGATTTTCTCGGCATCACCAATCCGGATAAACTGAGCGCTGCATCTAAGCGAGCCCTGAAATGGCCCGATATTGGCAACGAGTGGTTCGTTCAGTTTCAGACTCAGGATCTCAAGGGCGATCTGGCCTACGAAGAAGGCGTTGTCCGCAGAGACCCTTCGGCGGTGATTCAGGTAAACGGGAAATACTACGTTTGGTACTCGCGTAGTACCGGAAAAAGTCAGGGCTTTGGTGGCGACATTGAAAATGACAAAGTGTTCCCGTGGGATCGCTGTGATATCTGGTATGCCACTTCAAGCGACGGTTGGACCTGGAAAGAGCAAGGGCTGGCGGTTCCGCGTGGCGAGAAAGGTGCTTACGACGATCGTTCGGTGTTCACGACTGAGATCATGAAGCACGATGGGATGTACTATCTTTGTTACCAGACGGTCAAATCGCCTTATGAAGTGCGTGTCAAAAATCAGGTAGGTCTGGCGTGGGCCAGTTCTCCTGACGGCCCTTGGACCAAAAGTGCTCAACCGATCCTCAGCCCTGCTGACAACGGCGTCTGGAAGGGTGAAGAGCAGAGCCGGTTCATGGTTGAGAAGAAAGGTGATTTCGACAGTCACAAGGTCCATGACCCGTGCATCCTGCCCTTCAACGGGAAGTTCTATCTGTACTACAAAGGGGAACAGATGGGCGAGGCGATTACTTTTGGTGGTCGTCAAATCCGTCACGGCGTTGCGATCGCCGACGATGTGAAGGGGCCGTACGTCAAATCACCGTTTAATCCGATTTCTAACAGCGGGCATGAAGTCTGTGTTTGGAACTACAACGGCGGTATCGCGTCGCTGATCACAACCGACGGACCGGAGAAGAATACCATTCAGTGGGCACCCGATGGGATCAACTTTGAAATTATGTCGGTCATCAAAGACGCGCCGCATGCGATCGGGCTCAACCGGTCCGCCGACGCTGAAAAAGAGCCGACAGAGATCCTGCGCTGGGGGCTGACCCACCAATACAAAAATTCGGATTATCAGTATATTCGCCGGTTCACATCGCGTCGCGTAATGCAGCACACGGCCAAGGGTGTGTCGAAGTAAGACCGTCGGCGAATGCTCAAGGCCCCAATGGCTACGCATTGAACGTCAATCCGGCGGACGACCTCGTGTTAATCCACCAGACGCTGCCGCCTGCTTTTCTGTGTTCTGCAGGAGAGTGCCAAAATTTGCGTAACTGTTAACTGTTTTGCGGGTTAGTAAAGTGAGTCTTCTCTGGCCACCACTCTCAAACGACCCATTCAAATTGCACAAGTCAAACTTGCTGCGACATTGTCGCCAATTCTGTCGCGCTCTTTCTGCAACCGCACTGCTATTGAGCTCGGCAGTAATCGGCGGTCTGCCTTGCCTTGCGCAAGATGCGCCGGATGAAAATGCGGTTCATGAAAAGATTTCTTTCAACAAGCAGATTCGTCCGATCATTTCGGACAAGTGTTTTCACTGCCACGGACCCGATGCCGAGAATCAGGATTCGGAGTTCCGTCTGGACAGCCAAGAAAACGCGTTCTCCGATCTCGGTGGGTACGTAGGGATCGTTCCCGGCAATGTCGAAGACAGCGAGCTTCACCTTCGCATTCGAATGCCTGAGGATGAAAGTGGCGTGATGCCTCCCGAGGAGGCCGTGCGACAACTGACCGAGGCGGAGAAGGATTTGCTTGATCGGTGGATCGAACAAGGCGGACAGTACGATGCTCACTGGGCATTTCAAGCAGTGCCGGCGGAAATACCTGTCCCCCAAACGGGTTCGAAATGGATCAGGAACGAGATCGACCAATTCATTTTCGAATCGGCCAACAAATCAGACATGTCGCCTAACGTGGATGCGATTGCTGAAATGTGGCTGCGTCGAGTAACGTTTGATTTGACGGGACTGCCGCCAACGATTGAAGAACTGGACGCGTTTTTGGATGCAGTGACCGTTAATTCCGAACTGGCACATCGCGATGCGGTGGATCGGTTGCTGAATTCGGACGCTTGTGCCGAACGGCTTGCCAGTGAGTGGCTGGATGTGGCAAGGTATTCCGATTCGTATGGCTACCAACGTGACGACCAACGGTATGTGTGGCCCTATCGCGATTGGGTGATCAAAGCGTTCAAGGAAAACAAACCCTACGACGAATTTGTGACTGAGCAGCTTGCCGGTGACCTGTTGCCCACCCCAACGCGCGATCAGGTTCTGGCCACCGCCTTCAACCGCTTGCACTCGCACAAAAAAGAAGGCGGCGTGGCGATCGAAGAATTCCGCGTCGAAAACGTTTCCGACCGGGCTCATACCTTTTCGGCTGCGTTCATGGCGTTGACGCTTGAGTGCGCGCGTTGTCACGATCACAAATACGATCCGATCAAGACCAAAGAGTATTACGAAATTAGTTCGTTCTTTGCCAACATTGATGAAAACGGGCTGATCTCCTACTTCACCGATACCACGCCCACGCCCGCGATGCCGCTGCCTTCACCTCAACAGGAAGCGGATTTGGCTAAATTTTCTGATCGAATCTCGATTCTTAGCGATGAGACGGCGGAGCTTAAAAAGCAGCGCGAATCTGATTTTCAGGCGTGGTTAAAACAGCGTCAGCCCACCGATGATGTCAGTGGGTTAATCGCGAGTCTCTCCTTCGAGAAGTTCAACTTTGCTGTCAGCACTGACGCCCCTAAAGGCGAAGATGGGAAAAAGCTAACTGAAAAAGAAGCGGAACGTTATCGCGAAATGCTCAGCAACATCAGCGGCGCGAAGCCCGTCGAAACCACCAATCGAAACACGTTTGTCGAAGGCGTTGATGGAAACGCGATGAAACTATCTGGAGACGATGCTGTTGTCATTCCTGATGTAGCACATTTCAATCGCCATGATGCATTTTCATTTTCGTTATGGGTTAAGCCTGCCGAAGTGAAAGAACGTGGCGTGATTTATAGGCGATCGCGCGGCTGGGACGATGCAGGCAGTATAGGATATGAATTGACCAAGCTGGACGGTCGATTGAGTGCAAAACTGGTCAACTTCTGGCCGGGCAACGCGCTGTGCGTCGAGACAGACGAAATTCTCAAAGTCGACAATTGGCATCACGTCGCGGTGACTTATGACGGTTCCAGCAAGGCTGCCGGGCTAAAAATTTTCGTTAATGGCGAAAGTAAAGGAACCAACGTTGTTCATGATTCTCTTTCGCGTCAGATCACACAGTGGATCAACGGCCATAACGACCTAGCGATCGGTTCCCGTTTCCGCGATCGTGGTTTCAAGGACGGGGCCGTTGACGAATTGCGCGGTTTCGATCGCGAGCTGTCGACATTGGAAGTTCGCCAGTTAGGCGATGGCAATTCGCTGAAAGAAGCATTATCGGTGGGCGTTAAGAATTTGAACGATAAGACGAAAGATCTGTTGCGGGAGCACTATTTTCTGGCAGTTGACGATTCGTTGAAGGAAAATCGAGCGGAGCTTAAGACCGCGCGAGCCAGTTGGAATGAGGTCATGGACGAAACGCCAGCGGTTTCGGTCATGCGTGAACAGCCAACGCCCAAGACGGCTTATTTGCTCAGACGTGGTGCGTACGATGATCACGGCGAAGAAGTCACCGCCGACACGCCTGATTTCCTGCCACCCTTTTTGGAAGATCAACCTCGCAATCGGCTGGGATTGGCCAGATGGTTGCTGCAGTCCGAACACCCGCTGACGTCGCGTGTGGTCGTGAATCGTTATTGGCAGTTGCTGTTGGGTCAAGGTTTGGTGAGGACGCCAGAAGATTTTGGTTTGCAGGGGGAAACGCCCACGCATCCAGATTTGCTGGACTGGTTGGCGCGCGATTTGATGGCCAACGGTTGGGACATGCGTCGCCTGATCAAACAGATCGCATTGTCGTCGGTCTATCGGCAGAGTTCGGTGGTGGCGACCGAGGTGCGTAACCATGATCCCGAAAACCGGTTGTATGCGCGCGGACCCAGTCAACGATTGTCGGCCGAAATGGTGCGGGATAATGTGTTGGCAACCAGCGGCTTGCTGGTTAATAAGGTCGGCGGACCACCGGTCAAGCCTTACGATCTGGCGCTGGCGTACACTCCGCTGGAAGTCGATTCGGGCGATTCGCTTTATCGGCGAAGTCTATATACGTTCTGGAAACGTACGTCGCCGGCTCCGGTGATGATTACGATGAACGCCAACAAACGAGAGGTCTGCCGTATGCGACGTGAGATCACGGCATCGCCGCTGCAGGCTTTGGTGTTGCTCAACGGGCCGCAGTTTGTTGAAGCCTCCAAAATTTTAGCGGGCAAGTTGATCAAGAAATACGATCAGGATACCGCAGCGATTGCCGACGAGGCGTTTCGTCTGCTGACCAGTCGCTATCCCTCGGAACGCGAGGCAGAAGTGTTGCAACAGTTGCTCAATGACCAGCAGGAACATTTTGCCGATCACGAAGATCAGGCCAAAGAATTGTTGAAAGTTGGAGACGCGGCGGCGGACGATAGCCTGTCGGCCAGTGATCTTGCCGCGACGACGGTTTTGGTTAACACGATCATGAATTTGGACCAGAGCGTAAGGAATAAGTAGCGGTTAGGGGATTATCGAAAGTGTGGGTTTTCAATCCTCACCAAAAGATCAAGTTGGAAATTTAATCCACAAGCGTGAGTGTCAGAAAAGGTTGTTGAAAATGAATCATCAATTTTGTAATGGTCGTAATCAATCAATGTTCACCAGCCGCCGAAAATTTTTGGCTGGTTTTGGACAGGGATTAGGTGGGATCGCGTTGGCGACGTTACTGAATCCAAAAACATCAGACGCCGATGAGAAAACGTCCAAAGCTGTTCCTGGCGTGTTGGATAAATTGCACTTCGCCCCTAAAGCCAAGCGCGTGATCTATCTGTTTCAATCGGGTGCGCCTTCGCAGATGGACCTGTTCGATCACAAGCCACGATTAAACAAGGATCACGGGAAAGAGTTGCCGGATTCGATTCGCGGGTCTCAGCGGCTGACGGGAATGAGCGGATTTCAATCCAGCCTTCCCTTGGTAGGATCGCCCTTCAAGTTTGATCAGCATGGCGAAAGCGGGATGTGGTTGAGCGAGCTTCTGCCACATATTGCGAGGGTGGCGGACGATATTTGCATGGTGAAATCCTGCTATACCGAAGCGATCAATCACGGCCCCGGCGTGACGATGATGCAAACGGGATCGCAGCTTCCCGGTCGGCCCAGCATGGGCGCGTGGATGCATTACGGTTTGGGTTCGGAGAACGAAGACTTGCCGGCGTTCGTAGTCATGGTGTCCACTAAACGCGGCGGCCAACCGTTGGTGTCCAGTCTCTGGGGCAGCGGATTTCTCCCCGGAAAGTACGACGGCGTCGAATTGCGAGCCGCCAAGGACGCCGTGCTGTATCTGAACAGTCCTCAAGGCATCGACCGACACAGCCGCCGCAAGGCACTGGACCGGCTGCAGGAACTGCATCAGATGGAACTCGAAGCCACCAGCGATCCGGAACTCGAAACACGCATCGCCCAATACGAGATGGCTTACCGGATGCAAATGTCGATCCCCGAAGTCACCGACGTTTCTGATGAGCCCGATTCGACGTACGAACTTTATGGCGAAGATGCTCGCACGCCTGGAACGTTCGCGGCCAACTGTTTGCGAGCCCGACGATTGGCTGAAAAAGGTGTTCGTTTCATTCAGCTATATCAACCTGGTTGGGATCACCACGCGGGCATCACCGGTCAGCTGAAAAGTTCAACCAAGGAAGTCGATCAGGCGTCGGCGGGATTGATCATCGATCTAAAGCAACGCGGGATGCTGGACGACACGCTGGTGATTTGGGGCGGCGAGTTCGGTCGCACCAGTTATTGCCAGGGAAAACTGGATCCCGTTTCCTTCGGTCGCGATCATCACCCGCGTTGTTTCACCACTTGGATGGCTGGCGGCGGCGTCAAAGCCGGACACACGCACGGCGAGACCGACGAATATAGTTACAACGTAATCAACGACAGCGGCGTTCACGTTCACGATTTGCACGCCACGATCCTGCATCAAATGGGCGTTGATCACCAACGACTGACCTACAAGTATCAGGGCCGCCACTTCCGTCTGACCGACGTTCACGGTCATGTGGTGAAGGATATTTTGGCCTAGATACTTTAATTATCAGGAATCTAACCTAGAAATTCTGATCGTTATTCCCGGTGGTACCGTCGCCGGATTGCTTGAGTGATCTTGGTTCGCCAAATACATTCGAAGTAGCCGACGGCGGCACCATAAAACTTTTCCAGATCGTCCGCAGCTAATCGCTAATTGCTAATCGCTAATTGCTAATCGCCAATCGCTAATTGCTAATCGCTGTGAGCCGTTGGTGCTCTTTTTGCTGATTCTGCCTTAGTTCGGGCAGCGGAGAGCCCTTTGGCTGTGATTTCCCAGATCGCAACCGGCAAATTTGCTGATAAGAGCCAAAAGCAGATGGACCGAAATAAAAACGTGGATTTTATTTTATGGCGGTCCGTCAAGTTCTTCTCGTTGTCGTACTTCTACCTCTAAAGCTGGCGCTATTTGGAAAAGTTGCTTGTCAAGCATACCTAAACACATTCACTGCTTGATCGGCCTGTATTTAACTATTTGGGCGGAGCCTTTTAGCTTTCGAGGTAATTCAGAAAACTTTCGACATTTGAAAACTTCGTCGGCGTCACGCCCGTATTGGGATCGTAGTTGTAGCCGTGGTATTCATTTTGAAAATAGTAATTGAATGTAACCGCATAGTCCTCAAACGGATTGGTCGTCGCGTAGGGCCTGAAGAAATTATTGGCGGTATCGTTGTAATACCATCGTCCATCGCCAGATAACGTGTCCCCAGGATCAGCAAAGGTATCCCAATTGCTGACAGCGCGGAAAGAATTAATGAAGGGGTTTTCAGATTGCATGTCGAAATTGTGCCCCATCTCGTGGTAAACAACATCGTCAAGGAAGAAGAGATAGGATGTGAACACGTCTTCGGCGAATCCGATGATGCCACTGTTTCTGTAGTTTAAACCCAGTGCGTTATTGTTTGTAGAGAACTTAAAGAGCCAATTTGATTCATCGTTTGCTAATTTCAGGAGGCTCGTGTTGGAGATATGTAGATGAAGGTTTCTCAAACTATCATCAATAGATTTCACTTCTTCATCAGCCCACGTTTGGCCGATATAGGTATTCCCTGTGACTGATGGAGTCAGGTTATCTACGATCAACACTTCTACATCTTCGTCCTGAAGATCTAAAACCGTGTCTAACACCTGCGGAGTTCCCGTGGATCCTTCCGCGAAGGGTAAAAAACGATCGTCATCTCCCCCTCCGTTTAAACGGTCACCGCCACCGACGCCGCCGAACAATCCGTCTCTACCAGAGCCGCCATAGAGGCTGTCAGTTCCGGCGTCACCATACAGTGAATCATTATCGGCTTGGCCAGCAACGACGTCGTTCCCATTGCCGCCATTGATCTCATCATCGCCAGTGCCTCCATAAAGAGAGTCATTCCCAACATTTCCGAAAATAGTGTCATTGCCGTTTTGACCGGCGACAACGTCGTTGCCCGCGCCGCCGAGGATATAGTCCGCGCCATCGCCACCGTAAATCGTGTCGTTGCCGGAACCGCCGTCGACGTAATCGTTGCCGCCTTGGGCAACGACCGTATCGTTTCCCAAAGACGCAAAGATTGAATCCGCGTCAGGCCCACCTGCGATGTAGTCATCATCCTCACCGCCGTCGAGCCTTCCGCCGCCGGTATCATTGAAGATGCGGTCGGCGCCCTCTTCACCGAAAATATAGTCGTATCCGGTTCCTCCATAGAGCCGATCTGCACCGACTCCGCCGTAAATCCGATCACTACCAATGCCGCCGATGACAATGTCAACGCCTTCGTTACCGTTGAGTTGATTGGTTCCAGAAACTCCAACGATGTAATCGTTACCCGTCGATCCTGAAATGGTGTCGTTGCCGGAATCACCTCTGAGAAAATCGTCACCACCGCCGCCGTTGATTACGTCATCGCCTGAATTTCCAAAAATATAGTCGATGCCTTGTCCACCAAAAATTTCATCATTGCCCGAGCCACCTTGAACGCTGTCCGATTCCGAGCCGCCGATAATTTGATCGTTTTCCGTTCCGCCGTTGATGAAGTTCGTGCCAGAGTCGCCATAAATTCGATCAGCGCCTCCGCCTCCAAAAACCGAATCCTGCCCGGTCCCTAATCGAACAAAGTCATTGCCCAACCCGGCCACGATATAGTCATCGCCAACGTTGCCAAAGATTCTGTCGTCGCCGGATTGGCCAAAAAGCGAGTCGTTGCCACCGTTGCCACGGATTAGGTCGTCGCCAACGCCGCCGTAGATGTAGTCGGTGCCAGAACCTCCAAAGATCGTGTCGTTGCCTTCGTGCCCGGTGACTAAGCTGGTGAGCGAAGTTGCGTTGTGAATTGTGTCATTGCCATCGCCACCGATGAAGCGTAACAAGGTTACAGAGTCGATCGAATAGGTTCCCGAGAAACTTTCGGTTGGCGTGACGACCGAAGCAATTAGGTTCTGACCATCGGCGGTAACCCGCAGCGTATCTTCGGCTCCACCACCGGTGAGGAAAACAGTTCCCTCGTTGAAGCCTAACCCTGCCAGGAGATTCCGAGGCTCGAGGGAGACGTAATGAAAACGGCGACGCACTGATTTTCTGAGCATGATGCTTTGGTGTTTAGCAAGGGAGGGGACAAACGATAATCTGAGGGAGGGAAGCTTTGGGTGAGCACCGGATCGGTACCCTGTTGTAGAGACTCAACAATTCTAGGGAATAGGTGCTCCGCTAGAAGACCACTATCCGACTAAAAGGGAAAATCGCAGGCCCCAGCTATCTAGTTTCGGCGATTTTTTCTTGAGTCGACGCTACCGTTTTTCTATGATTTGTTCTTCCGTTATCTGCTTTGTTACTTTCCGTGTCAGATTGGCCGTGTCCTATTAAATCCGACAACTCCGCTAGCGACACTTTAGCTAAATCCCGGCAACGTAGGCCAACCTAATTTATTCGCGTCCCCATGTTTCCGACGCTACCGGGCTTGTTTATTAGGTGAGCCGTTTATGGCGCCAGACTCGGTTTGGTCATCGCAAAACCAGCACTAGGGCTTGTTGTTTTAGTGAGCCGTTTAGGCGTTAGCCTCGGTTTGGTCATCGCAAAACTGGGGCTATCGCCCAAACGGCTCACACTAAAATTCGAAAGCCGACTTAATCAACCAGCCGTTTCCGGTTGAGAAGGAAATTTGCTATCGCAGAAAAAAGGGCGACAGTTGGGGGCGGACATAAACTAGAGCCAACGATTTGATGTCGGTTCTGATTTGCAGCTGTCTCTGATTTTCTTAACCGTTTGTGAGGCAGGCTGCCTGGCAGGTTGAAAACCTGCCCCACGTGGGGCCAAGTTTTTTACCGGCTTTGACCGCCCTTGTTCCGTAAAACAGTCGAGCGAGCAGAGATTGGTCGTTCCAATCCCTTCGTGTTTTACAGACGGAGTGTGACGCAATTCCGCACGTGGTAAGGAGGCATTTGCCAGTCGCCCAAATGCTAAAACTACCGAGCATCAAACTTCGGAATTTTAATCGTCATTCCTACGGGCACCGTTGCCGGGTTGCTCAAGAGGTCTCGATTGGCCAAGTACAAATCAAAATAGTAGTCGGCCGAACCGTAAAACTTCTGCGAGATCGTCTGCAGCGTGTCTTGGGGCTGAGTTTCGTATTCGCGGAAACTGCCATAGGTTACTTTTGCTGCTTCTACGATTTCTGATGGCGCTGAATCTGCCTGGGGCGAAAACTGACCGTACTCCGGCGGCGAAACAAACTCAGGCTTAGATCCGGCGTTGGGATTGAACTGCGGGCGGAGTTGATTCTGCCTCTCCGTCGGTTGAGAATTCTGGCTGGTATGGTAGGCGTACTGATTGCTTTGTGGCAAAACGTAAGGAGACGACACAGCGCGGTCATCGTTGAGTGATCTGACTCGCGCGGACCAATTCGCCTCGGGCTGCTGTTGCTGAGAAACGAAGGGTCGATCGACCTCGACAATTGACTGCCTTGGCCTTGACTGCGTTGGCCTTGATTGAGGCATTGAGGTATACGCTGGTCGTTCAGCCAGCGGAGCCGCCGATTGTTTTCGAACTTGGGTTTCGGATTTGCGATCGTTGAAATTCGAAGAGAAGACATCCCACCGTTTCTGTTTTTCTGAGAAAGTTTCAGGCTTTAGTCGACGCTGTTGCGAAAGGTTGGTGGGTACGCTGGCAGCCAATCGAGAGGGCTGAACAGGTTGGCGTCGCGTTTCTGATTGTTGGCGGTCCCAAAACTCACGCGTACTTTGATTAACAGAATCGACGATATCGGGAATGGGTTGAGTCATCTGATCGCGATAACTTTCCAACCGGCTTTGGGCGGCTGCAACTTGCGTGCGGACTGTTTCCCAATTGGGATCCAAAATAGATTCGGTTGTTTCGGATTTGCGAATTCCGACATCCGAAAATTTGGGCACTGGAATCAATTCGACGCTGGACTCGGAAAGGGCCGACCGACGTGGGGGCTGAATTCCGGCAGCGTTGGTCGCGCGATTGTTGAAACTTAGTCCGCGATTGACTTCTTCGGCCAATGAGGAAAAGTCAGGCACGATGGCGACCTTTGTCGAATTTGCGGCGGGGGCTCCAGATTGAAAACTGCCAACCAAACGCTGCGGTTGGGAATCGCTTGTCACGCTTTCGAGCTTCAAAAAATCTTGCTGGGCAATATCATTAGACACCACAAGATTATGGGAATTGCCCGCGGGGAGGTTGTGGCTTTGATTGGTGTGGTCAACCAATTGTGGAAGATGGGGAGTCGCTGCTTTTGAGTGTTGTCGAAGATCGGCGACGGTGATGGGTTTTTCTTTGGCCGGAGACTCAAACATCGACGACAAAAATCCTTTTGTCTTGGCGATGAGGTTGGGGCTGGGGTCAGCCCGATTGGGATCGATAGTACCGTCAGGAAGAAGATCGGCCGTTTGGTTTTGCCCGGCAGGACGGTCTTGAAGGATTGAACCGAACCAAAACGCCGCGATCAGGCAACCGACGCCCATAATAATCTGTTGAAATGAACCCATTGGAACTCCGCTAAATGAATCAGTCAGCGACATCAAGTCGCAGCCGCTTTGCTTGGCCGACGTCCGAAAACGTGTGGCAGTCAAGGCACGCCAATCCATGGCAGACTTCTTGGAACGTGTAATTATTGCACGGTGGTGCAGAGGTGGTACGAAATTTCATGGTGACTAGGTCGCACCTTTATTGAAAAAACTCGGCATATACAACGTGGGTAAACCTTGACGCCAATCTCCACCGTTTTAACTCGATTTCGCATGACAAACTTGGAGAAAAAACGCCATGAAAACAATTATTTGTGGATTGCCAGAACCGTAACGCCCCATTTATACTGGTTGGAAATAGGGATTTGTTAGCCGCTTGCAGCCTTTATCTGCTAAAGAGCCTTCCAACACGCATTATTCTTGCGTGAAGTCCAGTAGAAGTCGATGTTGCCACCGGCGAATCTTTGGTGGTGACGACGACGATGTCAGCCTTGGCGACCGACTCCTTATTAACGTGAATTCAACAGCGAATTTTCGATCGTTAATTTTGGAGCAAGCGTGATGTCGGTAACCCCATCAGATTTCGAACAACAAACCAGTGACGTTCGTCGTAGTCCAAATGTCGACCCCGACAGTGGCGTCTGCACAAAATCCGTTCACGCCGGTGAAGCGCGGCAAAAGCCATCGCACTCGATCACCGACTCAGTCATACTGGCGTCGACCTTCACCTTCGAGAACACGCAGGCGATCATTGACTTTATCGAGAACGAAGAAGAACGGGGTGAGTACGGTCGTTACGGAGTGCCGGGCGAACGAGTCGTTGAGCGGAAGCTGTCGGCGTTGGAGGGAGCCGAAGATGCGATTCTGTACTCCAGCGGAATGGCTGCCTTTGTTGGCGTTTTGAATTCTGTGCTTTCGCAGGGCGACGAGATCATTTTTTTTGACGAGTGTTATCACCGCAGCCGCGAGTATTGCCGGAAGCATCTTGCTCGTTTCGGCGTCAAGACGATCGACGTAAAGACGGGCGACTACGATGCGATGGAAGCCGCGATCACGCCCAACACTCGGCTGTTGGTCAGCGAATCACCCACCAACCCCCACCTCAGCATCGTCGACCTTGACCGTTTTGCAGCCCTTGGTAAACAGCACAACGTGTTGACGATCATCGACGCGACGCTGGCCACGCCTTTTAATATTCAGCCCATCGCGCACGGCGTTGATCTGGTCATGCATTCGGCAACGAAATACTTGGGCGGTCACAACGATCTGTTGGCAGGCGTCGTTTTGGGCAAAAAGGAAGTGCTGGACCCGATCCGGAAGCTGCGTGGCATCATGGGTGCGGTGAATTCGCCTCATAACTGCTATTTGTTGCAGCGCGGTTTGAAGACCTTTGGTTTGCGAATGAAACAGCATAACGAAAATGGCATGCGGGTCGCAGAATATTTGCAAAGCCACCCGAGGGTCGAGAAGGTTTACTATCCTGGTTTGCAATCGCATGCCTATCATGGCGTGGCTAAAGCGACCATGCGCGGATACGGCGGTTTGGTGACTTTCTTGGTGAAGGACGCTGATTGGCAACAGACCGCCCGGATCGTCGATGCGGCGAAGGTGGCTCGGATCGCGCCGTCGCTGGGCGGGGTGGAAACGCTGATCGAGCAACCGTTGGTGATGAGCTATTTTCAATGCACGCCTGAGGAACGCGTCGAGTACGGAATCAACGACAATATGATTCGGTTAGCGTGTGGAATTGAAGACGCGGAAGATTTGATCGCAGATTTGAAGCAGTGTTTGGAAGTGGAGTGATTGAATCTGAGGATTCGATCTTCGGTCTCCCGCCGGTGACGATTGCTGACAGGCTTGGTCGATCAATTTGAGCAGTAAGACGTTAGACGTTAGCCTATTGTCATTATGTCTTTACTGCTTGTCGTTCGATAATATAAGCACGACGCGATAGCGAGTGATTTTTTCGAACGCTCGGGTACTCACGCGCTGGCGCGTCGGGTTTGTATTTTGGGCTCGCGCCCCAGAGGATTAACGGTTCAGACCGTTAGGCGTTTGATGAGTGGGGATCGCCTCTTGATAACGATCGGCAGCTCACCGGCCAATCACCGGCGGATCGCGTCTTGCCGCTCGTGGTGGTTTGCTTATGCAGAGGCTTCACCACTACTTCACGCGGGTGTCAAGACTTTCGAGTCCTGCGGTGCGGACGGGAGTTGAAGCGCGTCGGTTTGATTTTGATTCGGGTATTAATGATTTCTTATTACGATTGGGTTGCCAAGTTTCCGTTGCATAAGCGTCAACGATCTCGACTGGCGATTTCTGATTGATCAACGCTTCGGCTGCGATCCCGTTCGAATCGTTGGTGGCAAGGATGACGCGGGTTGAGCCTTGGCAATCGCAGCACCCGCCGCACTTTCGTTGCTGGCAGCGTTGGCAAGGATCGGATTC
>Ga0114956_1001278_pt1 | contig 19645 bp, 17 predicted proteins | sample MaitaG_FD_87304 | JGI IMG/M metagenome (GOLD analysis project Ga0114956, IMG submission 87304) | Marine algal microbial communities from Maine, USA - Maine_Asex2 metaG | ecosystem: Host-associated > Algae > Red algae > Unclassified | place: Maine, USA | collected 2015-01-05 | reverse complement strand
TCGTAGCCTACAGTCCAAGACTCAGGTGCTTGGGCTCGGTGAAAGTGATTTCTATCGAACCCGGCTCACTCATTCACTGGAAGTTGCCCAGGTAGGTTCAGGCATCTGCGAATGGCTGCGAGACCAGTCAGAGAATGCGAAATGGGAAAGCCTTATTCCTTCTTTCAGTCTTATTGAGGCTATTTGTCTGGCACACGACATTGGGCATTCGCCTTTCGGTCACGGTGGGGAAGTCGCCATGAACACAATGATGCGCGACCATGGCGGCTTTGAGGCAAACGGCCAGACTCTTCGCATCATTGCCCGACTTGGTGAGTTCTCGCAAAACTGCGGACTCGACCTAACCCGGCGAACCATGCTCGGCACGATTAAATACCCCGCCCTCTATTCGGCAACAGCACGCTACAAGAAACCAGAACAAACCAATTCATCCACTGACGGTTCGCCGTACCTGAACATCGATCACTGGTCACCGCCAAAATGCATCTACGATGAAGAAGCAGATGTACTCGAATGGTTGCTTGAGCCATTTAACAACCCTGACAGGGACCTTTTTCTATCGCTGACAACGCCAGAGCGTGGCCATCTTAAAACTCTCTTTAAACCCTTTGATACCAGTATTATGGAACTGGCTGATGATATAGCCTACGGTGTTCACGACCTGGAGGACGCCCTGGCTCTGGGTTTGGTTAAAAGAGATGCATGGATAGCAACCGTCTCTAATGTCATCGCAGAAATGGATGACAACCTAATCAAAAAATCGCTTAACGAGTACAACACGCTGTTGTTCAGCTCATCACCTAAGGACCGAAAACATGCGATTAGCAAGCTGGTTGGTTACTTCATATTGCATATTCAGCTCAGTGAGCTAGATGAATTCGAAGACCCAATGCTACGACTTCAAGCGACTATGGAGCCTACTGCGTACGAGATCTTACTGTTAATAAAAGATTTCGTCATGCAGCACGTTATCCTGCGGCCTGAGCTGCAAATGCTGCAATACAAGGGGCAACAGGTCATGGTGAGGCTATTTGATATTTTCGCAGCCAACCCGGAACGACTGCTTCCGGTTGACGTGTTTGCAGACTATGAGGCACAAGGTTATCGGGCTATTGCCGACTACTTGTCGAATATGACAGACGTGTCGGCCGGCAAGCTCTATCACAAATTATTGAGTCCAACGTCCGGCTCTATTTTCGACAGAACATAAGGACAAAAAAAACGTTCAAAAAAAAGCCCCTGCACAAGAGGGGCTCTTCTAATTTAGACCGTTTCGTTATATTCAACGAAGCCGGTATCACTTGAAAACGACTAACGCTTAGAGTACTGAGTTGCTTTACGTGCTTTACGCAAACCGACTTTCTTACGTTCCACTTCACGAGAATCACGCGTGAGGAAACCAGCCTGGCGAAGAGTCGGTCGCAGTGCTTCATCGTATGACAACAATGCGCGCGATATGCCTAGTCGTATAGCGCCGGCCTGGCCACTACCACCACCACCTTTCACGGTGATGTTGAAATCGAAGTTAGACACCATGTCAGCACTCTCGAGTGGCTGTCGGATAATCATGTGGGCGGTTTTGCGACCAAAGTAATCTTCAAGCGATTTGCTGTTAACAGTGATGTTGCCACTGCCACTTTTCATGAATACGCGAGCAGTAGAAGATTTTCGACGGCCAGTGCCGTAGTAGTTCGATGCGGCCATTTGGCTAGATCTCCAGAAGCGTTGGTTGCTGAGCGGTGTGATCGTGGTTTTTGCCAGCGACTACACGTAGCTTTCGGTACATATCACGGCCCAATGAATTCTTTGGCAGCATACCCTTAACAGCCAGTTCAATAATTTTTTCCGGGTTTTTCGCCTGCAAGTCTTCGAAGTTGGTCGACTTGAGGTTTCCGATGTATCCAGTGTGATGGTGATACATCTTGTTCTTCGCTTTGTTGCCGGTCACTTCCACTTTCTCGGCATTGATAACGACAATGTAGTCGCCCGTGTCAACATGTGGCGTGTATATCGGCTTGTGCTTGCCGCGCAGCCGATGAGCTGCAGCTGTGGCAACTTTGCCAAGCGTCTTACCTTCTGCATCGATGACAAACCATTGTCTTTTAACTTCTGCAGGTTTTGCGCTGATGGTGGTCTTATTCACTACGGTGCCTCGGCGTTACTGTTTATCGAGCATAGCCCGCCATTGTAGATGACATTGAAGCTGGACTCAAGCGGTAGTAACGAGTTATTTGTTTGATAAGCGCTTGAACCAGCACCGTATCAGCATCGCAGTTGTAATGGAGGACAAAGTGACAATGTTTGGAGGATAAAGAACCAGCGCAGCCCAGAGGGCCGCGCTGCAAACCACCTTATTAGGAGGGAGGAGAAAAACTATGTACTACACCAGCGAAATTGCAATCGGCGGGCCAAACTCATGTGCCCGAATCACATTTACTCCATTTCCACGCAAGCTTTTAAAGCCAAACCTGAGTCCCAGCACCCAATCGAGGTTCGAAATCGGCTAAATTGTTGCAGATACAAGCTTTCAGCCCGCACCCTCCTGACTGGCGGTTTGCAATTTATTGCGGCAATTTTGAATCACATCACCCTTTTACTGCTGGCAGAATCTCGTGCGTCACGACGATTTTTGCGGTCTCCTCCAACATTTTGCTGACAGAGCAGTACTTCTCCGACGACAAAGAAACGGCGCGAACTACCTGTTTTTCGCTGAGCTCGGTGCCGTAAATCTTAAAATGTACGTTTATTTCGGTAAAAACCGCTGGTATTTCGTCTGAACGCTTAGCATTAAGCTCAATTTCGCAGCCGGTTACAAGCTGGCGAGACTTTTGCAACATCAACATCACATCGAATGCAGTGCAGCCACCAAGGCCCATGAGCACCATTTCCATAGGCCGGACGCCAAGGTTACGTCCTCCATGTTCTGGAGAGCCGTCCATGACGACTGAGTGGCCACTGCCGGATTCAGCGACAAAGGTCATATGATCCAACCATTTAACACGAGAATGCACGATAAGGTTCCTTTCGTTTACAGCGTTGTTTGCGAAATAGTGCCTATTTTACTGAAGTTATCAAATAAACGGCCGATCAATGTTTGACGGTAAAGAAAACAGCCGGGCCATTAGTGGCTCAGCTCAAACATTGAGTACGGAGAGAGACTGGATATGCTAGCGCCTCGTATAGCTCCACCACCAGTAGAGTGGATGGATATTTTTCTACGGAGCAGTCACCGACGACAGTATCCGGCCAAAACCACGATAATTCATCATGGTGATGTGCCAGAGACACTGTATTACATCGTGGACGGCTCTGTCAGCGTAGTCATCGAAGATGATGACGGTCGTGAAATCGTTCTCGCTTATTTAAGCGCAGGCGATTTCTTCGGCGAAATGGGATTGTTCGAAGAAGACAGTCAACGCAGCGCATGGGTTGTTGCCCGTGTTAAGTGTGAGCTGGCTGAAATGAACTATGACCAGTTTCGTCGGTTGGCAACTGAACAACCTGAACTGCTCTATTCACTAACCACACAAATGGCGGCCCGTCTGAGAAAGACCAGCGTCAAGGTTCGTGATCTGGCATTTCTGGATGTCACAGGACGTGTTGCTTCAACACTACTTGATCTGGCTAAAATGCCAGACGCGATAACACACCCGGACGGTATGCAAATTCGCATTACTCGTCAGGAAATTGCCAGAATCGTGGGATGTTCTCGCGAGATGGTAGGTCGAGTTCTAAAAGAACTGGAAGATCGCGGCCTAATCCATGCCCGTGGCAAGACAATGGTAATCTACGGTACTCGATAGAAACCAATTACGTACATGTTTGCGTCTGAAAGGGGGCGGGTGGAGTTAAGCTCCTCCGTTCCCTTTTTTATGTCTTTGTTTATGGGGCAGCGAACAATGAGCACAAAGCGTCGCCTGGATTTGGCGCACGCATAAACGCCTCACCTACCAGAAACGCGTTCACCTTGTGTTGCTGCATAAAGCGCACATCATCAACTGATAAAATACCACTCTCTGTCACCACGGTTGTCCCGGCAGGAATCGATTGCAACAAATCAATAGTGGTGTTCAGAGAAACATCAAACGTACGTAAATCACGGTTATTTATACCCAGTAACATCGGCTCCAAAGCCAGCGCGCGCTCAAGCTCGGTGCTATCGTGCACTTCTACCAAAACGTCCATTCCAAGCTCTACTGCCTGCTGATATAACTCCCGCATAACAAGATCATCAAGCGCTGCGGCAATCAGTAAAATACAATCAGCTTCAATTGCGCGGGCTTCACTGACCTGATAGGAATCGATGATGAAATCTTTGCGAATAACCGGCAAACTGCAGGCACTTCTGGCTGCCTGCAAAGCCGCTTCACTGCCTTGAAAAAAATCAGCGTCAGTCAATACAGACAAACAACTCGCACCACCCGCCTCATAGCTTCTGGCAATCTCAGCCGGTTGGAAATCTGCACGCAATACACCTCTACTCGGGCTGGCTTTTTTTACTTCGGCAATAACCGCAGGCTTGCCATTATTCATGGTCGCTTGTAATGCTGCACAAAAACCACGAGGCGCACTAACATCAATCGATTTTTTTAATAACTCCTGCTCAGTTACCACCGACGAACGCGCTGCTATTTCTTCCGTTTTTCTATGCAGAATTTTCTTTAAAATATCAGGAACATCGACGCCATTACTCATTCCCAATCTCCTGACTCAGACTGGCTAGCTCTGTCAATTTGTTTGCAGCTGCGCCGCTGGCCAATAGCTCACGGGCATGTTCAACCCCACTTTCAATCGAATCGGCTACACCACCAACATAAATTGCCGCGCCAGCATTCATCAACACAATATCTTTAGCGGCTCCATCTTCATTAGCCAGTACGGTTTGAATCATCGCCAAACTTTCCTCCGGTCCATCAACACGAATAGCATCAACAGGTTGTGCTTTGATACCGAACAAACCAGGATTAATCTCGAACTCGGTGACCTGCCCGTTGTTAAGTTCGGCTACATGCGTTGAACCGCTGAGACTAATCTCATCCATGCCTCCTTCACCATGCACTACCAGCACATGCTCGCTGCCAAGTTTATTTAAAACATGAGCAATGGGCTTTACCCACATTGGATCGTAAACACCAAGCAGTTGTCGACGAGTCCCGGCAGGATTGGTTAAGGGTCCGAGTAAATTAAACACTGTGCGCACGCCCATCTCTTTGCGCGGACCAATAGCATGCTTCATGGCACTATGATGCTTTGGCGCAAACATAAAACCCACACCAACTTGTTCAACACAGCGAGCAACGCCCGCCGAATCCAGATTGATGTTCACACCAGCCGCCTCCAGAAAATCGGCGGCACCCGACTTACTCGATACGGAACGATTACCATGCTTCGCAACCTTGATACCTGCAGCAGCCGCTACCAGCGCACAGCAAGTTGAAATATTAAACGTGCTTGTTGAATCACCACCAGTACCCACAATGTCGATTGCGCCTGCATCTACGCTTACTGAATCTGCAAGACTACGCATAACGTGTGCAGCTGCAGCAACTTCATCAACGGTTTCCCCTTTCATTCGCAGTGCAATCAGAAACCCACCTATTTGTGATGGCGTGGCTTCCCCTGTCATGACCTGTTGCATCACCGCTGTCATATTCTCCGTTGACAGGTCACGTTTTTCCAACAGTCGTGATAACGCTTCTTGAATTTTCATGTTGTTATTTCCTGCTTGGTAAGCACAAGACCTGCACTGTTGAGAAAGTTGAGCATCAGGGCATGACCATGTTCACTGCTGATGGATTCCGGATGAAACTGCACGCCCTCGACTAATTGAGTTTTATGACGCACACCCATTACCTCTTCCACATTACCGACTTCATCAATAGTCCAGGCGGTTACTTGCAAACACGCCGGTACCGTTTCCGGAGCGATGACCAACGAGTGGTATCGGGTAGCAGTAAACGGGCTGGGTATACCTGCAAACACACCCTCACCATTATGATGAACTTGCGAGAGTTTGCCGTGCATAATCTGTTGTGCATGAGTGACTTGACCACCAAAATGCTGACCAATACTCTGGTGACCCAGACACACTCCCATAATGGGAAGCTTGCCCGCAAAGTGTTCTAACGCTTGAAGCGTGATCCCCGCAGAATCAGGATTACCCGGCCCCGGAGACAATAACAATGCTTGTATCGCATTGGTTTGCAATTGCTCAATCGATATCTGATCGTTTCGAAAAACCACGACCTGTGCTCCGAGTTCGCGCAAATACTGCACAAGGTTGTAAGTAAACGAATCGTAGTTATCAATCACAGCTAACGTACTCACGAGCCACCGTCCATAGTTTTGCTGTAGGTTGAGTCGGCACTTGTGTCCGCATTGTCGGACAGAAAAGCAGGCTTCTCATCAAGACCAGCTTCAACCATCGCAACGGCGCGGAAAATTGCGCGCGCCTTACTCATGGTTTCAGCCCATTCAGAATCAGGATCGGAGTCGTAAACAATACCCGCACCTGCCTGCACATGCAGTTCACTGTTCTGGATGACCGCAGTTCGAATAGCAATCGATGTATCCATATTGCCATTCCATGACAAGTACCCAACCGCACCGCTATAAACACCACGTTTAACTACTTCCAATTCCTGCAATATTTCAAGTGCGCGAACCTTTGGCGCGCCCGATAGCGTGCCTGCCGGAAACGTCGCTCTGATAACATCAATTGGGCTCATGCCGTCGTTAAGTTTACCGACTACATTCGACACAATATGCATAACATGAGAATAGCGCTCAACGCTGAATTGATCAGTCACTTCAACACTACCGGTTTTAGCAATCCGGCCAATGTCATTACGCCCAAGATCAATCAACATCAAGTGTTCTGCCAATTCTTTAGGGTCAGCCATCAGGCTTTTCTCGTTCTCTACATCCTGCTTTTTTGTCGCACCTCTTGGACGAGTACCAGCAAGTGGCCGCACAGTGACTTCACCATCTTCAAGTCGGACCAGAATTTCAGGTGACGCGCCAACAACGAAGTGGTCCTTCAAATTCAAATAAAACATATACGGTGACGGATTCAAAATACGTAGTGCGCGATATAAGTCCAGCGGAGGTGCATCGAACGGTATACTCAATCGCTGAGATAACACCACTTGCATGCATTCACCATCTTTGATGTATTGGCGAATTTTGTTAACCGCATTTTTGTAGCCTGTTTCTGTAAAGCCACTCTTAAAATCAGATTCGTTGGTTTTTCGGCTACTACGAAGGCTTTGAGTTTCTTTCATGGGCGAGCGCAGCTGCTTATGCAATTCAGTCAGCCGTTCAACACCCTGCTGATAGGCGTTATCGTTTGCCGGATTAACCAGAATCAGCAGTGATAACTTGCTACTAAGATTATCGAACACGACCAACTCGTTCGCTTCCATTAACAATATGTCTGGATTACCCAAAGGGTCTGGATGCGGATTCGGACCTAATCGTGGCTCAACCAAACGCACAGTATCGTAGCCAAAATAACCGACCAGTCCACCGGTAACCTTTGGTAAGCCTTCAATTTCGGGCAGCTTGCAACGACTCTGATAGTGATCGATCCAACCCAGAGGGTCTTCGTGTTCAAACGGCTCATCTTGCACGCCGTCGCGTTCAACGCATATCTGCTTTGCGTGTATTCGAATAATAGTTGAGCACGGCAACCCGATGATGGAGTAGCGCCCCCACTTCTCACCACCAACTACCGACTCAAATAGAAACGAGTACGGCTGGTTTGCTAGTTTAACGAACGTGGACAGCGGGTTATCGAAGTCTGCGACAACTTCGCAGTGCAGCGGTATTCTGGTAAAACCTTCGGCGGACAAGCGCTCGAATTCTTTGGGGGTCATAATAGCGTTCCTGACAATTTTTCAAAAAAACAAAACGTTTGGCCAGTAAACTGGCCGGACTGCTCGAGACTGCGCATCGGTCTCAAGGGCAATCTAGCGTCGCCAACGCCAACGGTTCTGTCTTTTCGAAACGGTCATCAGTTAAGCCTTGTATGAACAAAATGGGCAAGAGAAATAGGGGACAGACCACGTTTAATTGGCAGGAGGAGAGAAATCTCCTTCTGCCAATTAAACGTGGTCTGTCCCCTATTTCTCCGATACTAATCATCCCAATAAGCCAGGAGGCCGTCAACCCCAAAATCGCCTGTCTGAGTATCAACAGCTAATTTTGTCGATTTGGTATCGCCTGGGCCTAGAGCCGCTATTATTGAGGTATGCAACTATTACGTCTCACTAACAGGTTTGTGCCATGACAATCATTAAACAAGACGATCTTATCGATAGCGTTACCGATGCGCTGCAGTTTATGTCCTACTACCACCCGAAGGACTACATTGACGCTGTTTATGCTGCCTGGAAACGTGAAGAGTCGCCGGCTGCCAAGGATGCCATGTCTCAAATTCTGATTAATTCGCGAATGTGCGCTGAAGGCAAAAGGCCAATTTGTCAGGACACGGGCATTGTTACTGTATTCATTCGCGTTGGTATGGATGTGCAGTGGGATACGAAAATGGATCTGCACAGCATGATTAATGAAGGCGTACGACGCGCTTATCTGCTCCCCGACAATCCTTTGCGAGCCTCAATTCTTGACGACCCGGCCGGTGTGCGTAAAAACACTGGCGACAATACACCTGCTGTGATTCATATCGATATTGTTGCAGGTAATACCGTTGATGTTGATATCGCCGCTAAGGGCGGTGGCTCTGAGAACAAGTCGAAGCTTGTCATGCTTAACCCTAGCGACAGCATAGTCGACTGGGTTGTTAAAACAGTGCCTACCATGGGTGCTGGCTGGTGCCCACCGGGCATGCTGGGTCTTGGTATCGGAGGTACGGCTGAAAAAGCGGCCGTACTTGCAAAAGAATCGCTAATGGACGCTGTCGATATTCAGGAGCTAAAAGATCGCGGCCCGAAAAATCGCATTGAAGAGTTGCGACTGGAAATTTTCGAAAAAGTGAATGCGCTTGGCATAGGTGCGCAAGGGTTGGGCGGACTTACTACGGTAGTCGATGTAAAAATCAAGGATTATCCAACTCATGCAGCCTCACTGCCTGTTGCCATGATTCCCAATTGTGCGGCTACGCGTCATGCACACTTTGTATTGGACGGCAGTGGAGCCTGCACCCAAACACCACCGAAACTTGAGGATTGGCCATCGATTACCTGGGATGCTGGTGCTGGGTCGAAGCGCGTCAATCTCGACACCATAACACCTGAGGAAGTCGCAACCTGGAAAACCGGTGAAACGCTTCTGTTGAATGGTCGCATGCTGACTGGTCGCGATGCCGCACATAAACGCATACAAAGCCTGCTCGACAGTGGCGAAGGTTTACCCGACGGAGTGGATTTTAAAAATCGTTTTATCTACTATGTTGGACCGGTCGATGCGGTACGCGATGAAGCGGTAGGACCTGCCGGACCAACCACTTCCACACGCATGGATAAATTCACCGAAATGATGCTGGCCCAGACGGGTTTGCTCGGTATGATCGGCAAAGCTGAGCGCGGGCCAACGGGTATTGAGGCCATCAAGAAACATGCGGCTGTCTATCTGATGGCAGTCGGCGGTTCAGCTTATCTGGTGTCAAGGGCGATCAAAGAGGCACGCATAATTGCTTTCGAAGAGCTCGGGATGGAGGCAATTCACGAATTTATCGTTGAGGACATGCCCGTGACTGTTGCAGTAGATTCACGCGGCGAATCGGTCCACCAGACTGGCCCTGCACTGTGGCGCGGCAAAATCGAGAGCGGTGAAGTCAAACCGGTGTATTTCGTATAAAGGCTGACCAGTTTCGTTTTAGCTTTTTTGTCCTAAACTCTATGGATGACGTATCAGCCGCAGCTCATCGCGGCGTAATACTCAAAAATAGCCGCAAAGCACATTGAACCAAAACAGGACATGCCAACATGCAACACACAGGCGCCTACTCCCTGCAGACACTTGCTCGCCTTTGTATCGGCAGCGCGATGATATTGATGTTGGCGAGTTGTGCCGCCACTGCCGAAACTGGCAGCTCTTCGGCACGACTGGGCAGCAAAATTGAGGTGTGTAAACGCGGTGATGAACAGGTTGATTCATCACGTCAGTGCTTGCAAGACGGAGCAGCCTGCTACGAGCTGACCAATGGAAAATTCTGTACCGGTGAACGCGGCAATACCTGCCCAGCCGGGTCGACTGCAATACCGCCAGGTACTGCGTGCCCACGTGGTGCACGCTGCATCAACTATGGTGAAAGTCTGTCTTGCGCGATACTGTAGTGCTTAAACGATAAACGCAAACATGATCTAGTTGACTACCACCGTGGTTCTCAACCCTAGACTGTGATTGACAACAATATATTGTCCAGCTGACTGAACAATGCATCTGTCGGCGCCGTTACAGATTGTTTCCAGAGTCTGGGCGTTTTGTACTTCATACCAACCACCGAGCGACCAAGTAATGGTTTTATCAGTCACCATCAAATAGTTTGGAAATTCTTCACGGGTGATATTACTCTCTACCGGTGTTCCTAACACGACGCGTGTTGCACCTCCACCACCAGATCCGTTCTCCTGATTATAAATCCAGGACACCCAGTAAACTCCGTCCGGCAGAGTGCAGCCTGAGCCGCCCGAACAAACTATCTCTCCAGTGAGCCGGTCCTCAACCTGGTACCAGGCAAACCCATCATCAGGCCAGCTAATGACATTGCCTGTGACAACCGGCCCGACATTGGTAAAACGCGTATCTTGTGTACCACCAACATCAACACTACCTCCGGCGTCAACACTGCCAGCATCAACGGTACCACCACCGCCGTCAGTACCACCATCATCAGTAAAACCAACATCAATAGCGCCAGCATCGATAACGCCACCCGCACTAGCGCCAGCCTCATTCAGTTTGATCGTTGCATCATCTACGATGAACTCACCACCATCTGGGTCAATCGCAACAACAACGCCCCCTAAAACCACAGAACTGTCTGCAAAACAGAACGCTATGTGTTCGTCCAGAAAAACCTCCTTATACACATGACAAAGTACCTCAGGTACATACATTGAATGCACATCCGGGTTTCGACGAACTTGAAAATATTCTATTTGCGCTGGCAGGTTTCCTACGATAATTTCGTCTGCAATAAAACCCCCGGGGAAACCATAATAAACTTCAGTTTCAGCGTCGGTGCACAAATCAACCTCACTGACAACGCAAAATGTGGAGCCCACTACATCACCTTCGGACACAAACGACTCTTGTAAAAGTGTGTTTCCGTTTTCACCACTACTGAGCGTTGATGCAGACGCACTGTTATCTGATGCTTCACCACTGTAGGTAATGCCATTGATGTGCGCTTCGAACGACACATTTCCATCATCTAAAAAACCAGCTGTCACTTTCAGCCCGGCCGGAGTTTGATTTTTTTGCGTTCCGACAACTGAATCGCTGAATATCAACTGTTGAGCGGCTTCCCCGCGTTCATAGTGGTATTGATCGACAATAGATAATCCATCTCTGCGAAGGCTGTATCGAACCAATGAAAAATCGGCCGACCACTCTAGTTGAAGATGTTCATCAGGCAGAAGAGACAACGGAGCTATAGTCAATCCATAGGCATAGGGCGTCTCGGATATTTTTTTAATACTGATTTCACCAAATACTATTTCGTCTCCGAAGTTAAGAAACTGCTCAGCATTCGCAGCTCTGAGCGGCGAGCCAAGCAGGCTTTTGTCATTCTCAGCATTTTCACTGGCAAGTCTATCGCTGATTTCCTGAGTGTAGGCAGCTCGGATTTCACCCGCAGGTATTACACAGACATCGTTGGTCAGCTCTCCACAGCGCGCTAGAACACTTTGGTACACGCTGTCCAGGAGTCGCAATTCCAGTTGCACAGCAATCCGCGTAAATTCTATTTCCGAAAAGAAAGGCGATAACTGTTGCCAACTCTGCGCAGTAGTACTAGTTCCACTTGTATCAACTTGAGCTGTCCTGTTTGTGCTACTGATTTGCAAGTTTGATTCGCTTGCCAGCCGCTCGCGATTCAAAAGCGCATCGGGAATACGGGGACTAACAACCCGGGGCAAATAAACGGCTGTACCGGTCTCGTCTTTAGGGCCTGTACTTGAACCAATCAGGCCACCGCCACAGCCGTTAACAACTATACATATAACGGCAATAGCGCAATACACCAATGGCCTTGGCAGAGATTCCTCGCGCACGTGTTTGTTACCCAAAATCATTCGAGGTCCTTATCATCGTCAATAGGTTGCTGAAAGTAATACAATCCAACACCTGCACGGTTACGCCCCGTTCCTTCCACTGAAGCATTACTATCGCGATCTTGTGTTGCGAAAAACTGATTGAGCTCGGTGAGAAAGCTCATAGCGCGATCTCGGCTCACTAATTCCAGATTTTTTAATACATCGTCTGGCAGATTGCTGTACACCACACTCATCTGCAAATGCCCTTCAGACTTGGGAACAGTAAGATTGTGATCAAAGGTTGCCAATAAATCTGCGACGCTGTCTCCGAGTATTAAGAGGAGATCTTCATCACTATCTTGTGGTGTGAATGCTGACACCAGTAGCGCGACACTCTCTTTTCCATTGCGGGCCACCGCGCCAACTCGCTCAAGTTCATCAAGCACTGATCGCGTCGTTACATCCGCACCATATTCCGACACAAGCGCAGCGAATTCTTTGTCAACGCTCAATTCACGCGCCACCCCGTTTTCACTGAACTTCGGGTCAGTCATCCATGCTGAAATAATTCTGGCAGCTCGGTGATGCCGATCACTGTGTGGTTCTGCAGATCGATCTCTTTTAAGCAGTTTGGCCACTTCATGTCTGTGAATGCCGGTTAGCACTGAGACACGGGTCTGAGATTGCTTTTTACCGGGAACCGCAAAATCTTTGTTTGCGACATCGACATAGGCCTGCTTTGCCATTTCTGAAAACTCGACATAAGTAACACCGTTGCGCAGCAATAGCCTGACAAGCGGCAAAAGCAGCTTGCCAATGGCTTTGTTTATTGCTGAACCGACGGAGCTCACTGTAGATTATCCCGATATCTAATACCAATTATTTGTAGCAATCATACCATTAAATTTCAGAAAACATACATTTCAAGCCCTCAATCCATTTATTTGGTGTATATTCACCAAATATTGATGGTAAAAATCGATATAGCTACTTTTAATTCGAATATGGAGCATTTTTATGTCATACCTAAGCACAGCCACTCAAATAATCAGGAAAGTGGATAAACGGGCTTTGCGCTGCATGGCCGCAGCACTTTGTTTCGCTACAGCCGGATTCACAACGGTTGCACACGCACAACCATCTGTTGAAGGAAACACAATAAGTTGGCCAGACAATGCGTGGTACCAGGTTGAAAATCGCACTACCGGAGAAATCGTTTGTCAGGGTGGCAGCCAATGCACCGTAGCCGATGGTATTTACTGGGTGTCGTGGTTCTTCCCTGACGGTGGCGGTGAAGCTACAAGAGTGGTTGTTGGCAACCCTGAAGCAAACAACATTACCACCGCAGACTTTTACGACTACCTGTCAATAGAAGGCAATACTATTACCTGGACCGTTGGTGGCTGGTATCAAGTTCAGGATGCCAATACGCTTACTGATATTTGCAACGGCGAAGGGTCATGCACCGTACCTTCCAATGGCGTCTATATCGTCATTAATCACAGTCTGGGTTTAAGAGCCACAGTTTACGTTGAAGGAGCTAGTTCTACGGTTGACTCAGGTGGTGGTACTGATGGTGGTTTCACTGAGGAAGTGTTTGTTACTCATGGTGGCGATGTCGGATGTGGAATCGTCGATGGTGGTTTCGCTGATGGCGGTTTCGCTGATGGTGGTACTGAAGTTGGTGTTTTCGAATATGACGTTATCGGTTGTGATTCCACTGAAGTATATGAATGCGTAGATATTGACGGCGAACATATCTGCACTGATGGGAATGGTGATGGTGGTGTTTTTCATGGTGAAAGTGAAGTTGTTTACAGCGTTACAGATCCGCGTGCAGCCACGCTCGAGCCGATAGTCACAGGTAATGTCATCAGCTGGGCGGATAACGGGTTTGCCTGGTATCAAGTTGAAAACCGCATTACTGGCGAAATCGTTTGTGCTGGTGGATCAAGCTGCACCTTGCCAGACGGTGAATACTGGGTGTCCTGGTTTTATAAGCAAGACAATGGCCTTGATGCTGGTGGTTCAACAAGCGTCGTCTTGGGCAACCCGGACACAAACAATATTACTCGTGAAAACTTTGCCGACTATTTAATGATTAATGGCAAAACCATTACATGGTCAGTTGGTGGTTGGTATCAAGTGCAAAACGCACAGACTCTTGAAAGCCTCTGTAATGGCGAGGACTCTTGCACCGTCCCTTCAGCCGGACAATACATAGTGATCAATCACAGTCTTGGAATGAGAACAACGGTAGCCGTAAACTAGATCAAATTTAGTTTTGACTTAAAACAGGTACACCGACGTTAAACAGGTACACCGACGTTAAGTCGGTGTACTTTTCAGAATATATATCCACGGCAAAATTTGCCATCGACTTCAAGTTAGTGCTTTTAGTCATCAACTACCAACCGACTGGCCCCTTGGCGGTGTCAATCAATTTTAAAGGACATTTGCAGGAATGAAACAGATAAAACCAATAAACGAAACAGCGCTCAGTCTTCGACCGGGTTTTAAACAAGGCTTGACCGGAATTTTTGTTGCAGCAACACTAGCGGCTTGTGGAAGTGGTGTTGACTCGGCTACAGGTACACCATTAGCTGCCAATGCTTTGGAAGCAAATGCAAGCCAGCGGGATTCAGCCAATGCGCAATCTGGCGAAGATACTGTTGCTAGCAGTGCTTTGGTCGAAGTATATAATTGCGAAGTTGTTGACGGCGAACATCTTTGCACTGATGGGGATGGAAATCCTTATATCCCGGAAGAACAAGTTATTGTCGATCCAAGCGATCCCAGCACCTACCCGGCACCTCAGTATGTAAGTAACCTGCCTAATCCAAACAATATTCTAGCCTTTGCACTCTCACTCGATGTGTTCGAGGAATATACTCAGCGTGCGTTGAATGTTGTTAACTTCGCAGAAGACAATCAAACTCAGATAAGCGAGTTATGTCTCACCATCGCCGAAGGGGATGCTTGCGCTATTGCGGCAAATACTTTGCGGATCAATCCAGTAGATGCAGCTGTAGACGAAGAGTTAGCTGAGATTCTGGAAATTGCGGATCTTACTTATATAAGCAATCCTGCAGCTGGTGAATACGATCACCAACTTACGCTTGACTACGAATTGTTTGGCACGGTTAGTATTTTTCGAACTATTAGTTGGAACAACAACCTGACTCTTTTACAGTACAAGGATGGCTCAAGCCACTCAGATAGTGAAGCAGAGTCAGGCGGTTCCGAAATAACTTATGAATTTATCGCTGGTAACCAAGTCAAGCTGACTTCTATTGCCAGAAACGGCGTTTCAGATTTTGATAGCTCAACTAACACCTATTTTTTCCCAACGGAAAGTAACGGCAATGTAGCCTTAATTGAAGGCGAATCATCCTATACGACTGAAAATCTGGGCAACGGTTCCACAGCACATAAATTCACAAATGGTGCTGAGGGCGCTGTATTTACTCACTCGCAGATCTACAATAAAGATGAATCGACTATTAACGAGTATGAAGAAGCGTATAACCATAATTTTCGCCATGAATATAATGGCATGGGCGAAGAAACACTCTACTCATTCTGCGACGGGTTGCAATACGATTGCTCAAACCCTGCAAACTGGGAAAACACACCTAGATAGAAAAAGCGGGTAAAGCTGAAATGAAAAGGTGAGGGTTATCGTTTTTTCTTATGCATGTTGCATAGGCATGAAATAACCCTCACTGCTTAATCCCTGTTTACACTCAACATTTGCCATGTATCAAGTCAATGGTGCCTGATCATCCATCGCCTGCATCCATCGCCTGCATCAATCGCCTGCATCAATCGCCTGCATCATTTGTCTAATCACAGAATCGTACGCATGGTCGTCATCTGCATTCGCAGCGCCAAAAATAGCTGAACCGGCTACAAACGTGTCTGCTCCCGCTGCTGCAATCTGAGCGATATTATCGACTTTCACCCCCCCATCAACCTCTAAGCGAATGGGCCTTCCTGTGGCATCGATCAATTTTCTTGCAGCACGAAGTTTTTCCAGCGTACTGGATATAAAAGCCTGACCTCCAAAACCCGGATTAACCGACATCAACAACACAATGTCAATCTTGTCGATCACATGTTCAAGCACATGCAAAGGAGTCGCTGGATTAAAAACCAAACCACTTTGCAAACCCGCATCTCTTATCAATTGCAGCGATCGGTCTATGTGCCTGGACGCTTCAGGGTGAAACGTTATGCTGGTAGCACCTGCGTTGATAAAATCACTGATGAGCTGATCTACCGGTGACACCATCAAGTGGACATCTATTGGTGCTTTTATTCCATGACTCCGTAAAGCATCACATACCAGCGGACCGATAGTCAGATTTGGCACGTAGTGATTGTCCATGACGTCAAAGTGCACCCACTGCGCACCCGCTGCAAGAACATTGGAAACCTCTTCGCCGAGGCGGGCAAAATCGGCAGACAATATGGATGGTGCAATTATTGGGGCTTGCATGGAATTAGTTAGATTAGGCAGTAAATTGATAACTGTAGCGGTTTTGAGCGTGACGCGCGACCTGTAATAAATCTGTATCAAGCCGATAACCCCTTAATCTATTAATTTTTGACAGTTGTGTATGGCTCAGGCCCGTCAATATCCGCAAGCAGCGTCACCTATTTTCAGGCTTGATAATCCTGACGTACTAGACGTGGGCGCTATTGAAGCCACCGCTGCAAAACCACAGCGCGGTGCCTGGCGCTATCTGACCAGCATATTCGAGCAAGCAGCCAGGCAACACTGTCATCAGTTCTCTGTCGAACCGGATGCCACCCTTTGGCGAATTCGATACCGTTGTGTACACGGCTTTGACGAGACTGTTTTGTCCGACCCCAGTGAGCTGGTCTGGGCGCTTGATGCCCTGCAGATCCAGCTTTGGGGTGAAGACTTTCACTCACTAATCAACCGCACCGCACGCTTTACCTGGGTCAGCCATCCATTCAATCAGGCAGTTAGCTTGCGTGTCATCCAAACTGTCAATGGCGACTTGCTGCAGTTCGATACAGAACCGATGCTGCCAGTACCACCGCTGCTCGATGAATTGCATTTGCGGACAACACAACTGAACGATATCAGAGCACGCCTGGCTCGGCGGCGCGGCATGATGCTGATTACCAGTAGCAACCCTCATAAGCTCGACGACACGTTGTTGGCATTCAATCAGGCCATGATATCGCCAGAGCGAAAATTATTATCGATCAGCGAGCGACATCGCTACAGCTTGCCCAGAACCACTCAAATAGGTTTGGCTGACATTCCCGCTGAGCAAACCACTGCAACCTGGGAAAACGCATTAGACAGTTATCATGATACTGTTTTGATCAACGCATGCATACCTGAACAATTCCACGAGCGTCTGGCCAATGCAAGTGATCAGGGTACTTTTGTCATCCAGACTCAGATTGTTACCAGAGCTGCTGACTCACTTGATATGCTCAACGCCTGCGTTATCCGGCGTGCTCCACTTCATCGTTCGGTGACAAGCGTAATCAATCACTTTGGCGTTAATAGACTTTGTACTGAGTGTGCCAGCAAAACAACACTTAATGATGACGAAATACGTTGGCTTGAGCACATACGTACGCCGGTTACAGAGAACGTAATCAGCTGGTTGGCCGATGGCAATACCGAACAGTTCATGCAAGCCACCGGTTGCGATGCCTGCAGTGGCTCCGGAAAAAGCACGCCTCTATCAGTATTCGATATTATTCACCGAGATGAACAAACATATCAATTCCCCACTGGTGGCAACCAGTCATTAGGTGATAAATCAAAGCCATTACCGCAGCAACTAATGTCCATGGCAAAAGCAGGTTCAATTTCATTAAGTGAAGTGATAAGAGTGTTGGAGCTGGCGGGGTACTAATAAAGAGGCGAGAAAAAAAAAAGGCAGAAAAAAGGGGACAGACCACGTTTATATAGAGCATCACTAATTTCAGTGATGCTCTATATAAACGTGGTCTGTCCCCTTTTTTCTGGTCTGTCCCTTTTTTCCCCTTTTCTTTTATGCTGCTTCGGCATCATCCGATCGATTGTCATCCATGGGATGAACATCGAGGCCGGCAACCACACGCAGTTTCGGTGTGCTCGGTGTGTCAACACGATCTTCAGTGTACGTGTGCTCGTTGATCAGTTGCTCTGACCAAACCAGACCGGATGCACTTTTGTCCGTCATTGGCTTATACATATTGCCATTGAGCTGATTCTCCAGAACCAGGTAGTTACGCAATCGAGAAAAGGTAGTTCGATCAATCTTGCCTGGCTTTCGCCAGAATGCTTTTAGAGAAGACTGAGATGTGATGCCTGCAAGATCATAAACTGCTTTACCCAGCGTTTTAACCGGAGTGCCATGAAACAGTGAAGACATTCCAACTGTACTATTGATAACAACCGTTCCTTGTGCATGCGTCAACAAGGTTGGCAAATCCAAGTCGTGAACATAGAATACCCGACCCTGCAAACCAAGTTCACTGGTAAAGTTGTTAAACAAATTGGTGTAGTCGGTGTAACCACGATCAAGCGGATGGTGCTTGAACACAATGGCTTTATTACTCGGCGCATGCTTTGCAAAAGACGTCAGCACATCACCAATAAAATGTTCTATAGAATTATAATCTGAATGCACAACCACTTGCATATCGCAGTGAACTTGCAACGGACAAACAAAGTAATTGTTTTCAAATTCTGGAAGTAAATTTTCGAGCACATGACTCTCTTTTCTTTGGAATTTCCACTTTCTAAATCCAGAAACGATCCATCGAAAACCTTCCGGTAACCAGCGAAAATCACGATGATGCTGATAACCGGGAAATTGTTTTTTACGAAACGCACTCGACAGGTAATATGCCATTGAGTAGATCGCTACCAGAGCAAACACATTAACCGAAAATTCTGACTCTTTTGTTTCCGGTTTTACATTACGAGGCAGAGTAAATCCTTTTCTTACCATCGGTGAATGCCCGTTAACACCATCTTCTTCCAGGGTTATGAAATTGGGTCTGATATAACCTTCTTCAAACACAAATACACGGACATCGTGTCGCATCGCAACTTCGCGAGCAATTCGATGATAAATTCTGCAATCGCCAAACAAGTAGATTCGACCAATATTCTTGTTAGTGATCAGGCGTTCAAGAAAGGCATCCCAGTGACGCAACTCACCAGCGTAGTCAATCGCACCGGGATGTCGATAAAATAACTTATCGCCGCCGTTTAGATTAACTTTGTGCACGTTAAAACCACGCGCGCTCAGATCGGTTGAAAATCGGGAAAAAAACGGCCCGATTGGTCCTTGCAGCAATAAGACATCACGGCGCATATCGAAGACCTCTTACGATATTCGCAACTTTGCCAATCTGTCTTGCGGACCACCCGCTGGCTA
>Ga0114956_1001277_pt1 | contig 19655 bp, 20 predicted proteins | sample MaitaG_FD_87304 | JGI IMG/M metagenome (GOLD analysis project Ga0114956, IMG submission 87304) | Marine algal microbial communities from Maine, USA - Maine_Asex2 metaG | ecosystem: Host-associated > Algae > Red algae > Unclassified | place: Maine, USA | collected 2015-01-05 | reverse complement strand
TTGAGTACTCATTTGATGAGACTTGAAAGGCTCAGCTTGTGCGGTAACCTTTATAACCGCCGTTCCTGAAACGCGCGAATCGGGAATCGCAGCTTCGGTAGTTGAAGACGTGATATCGAAGCTCAACGACTGAGCGATGTTCTCACCGTCCAACCGATTTGCGTTTGCGCGCAGCTCATGACCCGCAGCGACTAGCTCAACTAGTGAAAATCGATAGGCTGTGTTTCCAGTCTGATCATCACGAATGAAAACGGCGAGTGTCGTTACATCGACCCGGATGTTCAACGTCGACAATGCCGACACCCATGTTGCAATCTGATCTGAGAGGGAATCAACGAAGCTATATTGGTTTGCAACCTGCTTGTCACGAACTCCGGCATCGTCGTTCTTATCCAGTGAACCGGCAATAACAGATACACTATCAGCGTCAACGTCAATCTGCCCCTTAGTACCACGACTTAGCAGGAACGCTAACGAAACGGACACTCGCAGGTTTTGCAGTCGCGCACGCCTGATGTGATCTGACGAATTCGCCGCCTGCAATCTGGCACCCGGAACAAGAACGATCGCCTTGGGATACAAGCCCTTGACTTCTATGTCACCAGTTAATTCAACCGGCGTTCCCAGTGTTACAGACAGACGCTCTCCGATGGATTGTCTGAACGCATCAGAATGTATGTAGGTGTGGGCAGAAAACAACAATACGAGCAACACGCCAAGAAACACTGATGCCACACGCAGCTTCTTCCAACCCTCGCTGTGACCAGCATTTGTGTCAGTTGAGCTCAAGCGCCTTATCGAGTTGTTTCACGAGGGATTCTGAAGGACGACCGTTTATTCTCATATCATTATCCAGTTGAAAATCCTGAATGGCAGCCTCGGTACGGGAGTTGAGCTTTCCATTAATCGGTCCATTGAAGTAACCGAGCGTTTGAAGCTTCTCCTGTACATCAACCAATATAGGCTTGGCGACGCCCTTCGTCGAACCGGTGTCTGATGGCTCAGCATGCAATTTATTACTAGCTGGCTTCTCACTATCTCCGAATCTGCTCGTGACACCAGATTTGACCTTCTCAACAGTGGCGTCGACTGTTGCACAGCTACTGCACAACAAACCAAACAGTATTGCAACGCACAATGCAAGTGACGAAACTCCGGCTGTTTCCCTGCCAGAAGCTGACACCGGAATTGTCGGTGTTCCTGATCGTATAAACATCGTCGGTGGAACCATCTACGTCTGTATTTAGAAACCGAGCACCACCTCATTTACTCACAACCTGTGCGCGGGCAGCATCATTGGCAGACTAGCAGCTGATCACCGCTGGCTTGCTTACGCAGAATATCTTATCAGACCAATGGCAGAAGCGGACCTGTTACCACTCCGGGCGTAGGGTCATGGCCCAATGCGGGTGGGATGGTGTTATCAATAGGGCGTTTTGAATGCCCGGCCCCCGTTAATTGGGTAGGGCCGCAGTTTCATTTATATGGTGCCGGCACCAAGAGTCGAACTCGGGACCTACTGATTACAAATCAGTTGCTCTACCAACTGAGCTATACCGGCATTACCAAAAAATCGACAGGCCTGAGAGCCTGCTGCACCTAGAGCTGGGTGCCTTCCTTAAACAACAGCTGATGGACGAATGAGGCCAAAACAGAGCTGCCCCTCGATGTCAGGGCGCCAAGTTTATTCATTTCGGCCGCGTTTGGCAACGCACAAAGCCAGCCAATTTGAGAAATTTGCAAATTAGTGGGCAGATAGGCCGCTCGGGGAGCCTTACCTGGGGTGATCTTCACAGGTTGAGGCCACACCCAGCTCCTTCTCAGACATATGACCACCCATTGCCGACACGCCTTTTAACACCAGCAGTGGGTCAACAATCACTTTAGCCTCCATCATTGACTCCAGAATGGTCGCCTCGCCCCCGGTAACAATCGTAGTCATCGGGCCGACGATCAGGCTGGCCTCGTGCACTAGCCGATCTATGGCACCCACAGAGGCATAGCCGGTACCGCCCGCTATACCGCTGGCTGTATTGGTCGAAAACGGGCTCATCTCGCCGTCTGCCGCAAAGAGAGCTGACGTGTATTTACCCAGGGAGCGTCGCATGGTGTAAATCCCCGGCAATATGGCACCCCCCAGATGCTTACCCGAGGTATCAATCAGGTCCACAGTGGTTGCGGTTCCTGAGTCAACCACGCACAGCGCACCGTTGTACTGCGAGCGTGCACCAATCATTGCCGCCCAGCGATCAACACCAAACGTCTCTGGTTCCTGATAACCGTTCTTCAGCCCTTGGAATTCAGCAGTAGATTTAACCGCGATGGGCTGCAATTCGAACTTGGAACAACACCAGGCGGCCATGTTGGGTAGCAGGGCCTGACCCGCCACATTCGATACGAGCACGCTGGTAGGCCGTCTGTTGCCCAGACGCTTTAGCCAGAGTTCGTCCAGCACTTCGTGTAGAAAAATACCGCCCCACGCAAAGGTATCGACCTCGTGCAAACCCTCCTCATCCTCAATGGCTGATTTGCAACGTGAATTGCCTATGTCTACCAGAATTCTCATTATGTCGGCCTGACTGATACGTTGCCGCTGTATAGAGGCAGTGTACCTCCTGCTCGCTCGACAAGCAGCGCGCCGTGATCATTCACACCGCGCGCTATCGCCTGTTCGGTACCTTGTTCACCATGCAAGTCCACGTTCTTGTCCATCAGCCAGTCCAGGGTGCGCCAGCGCTCTGCAAACGCACACCAGCCTTCGGCATAGAACAATTGATGCGAGCTCAAGACACTGGCGGCCAGCTTGCCCAGCAGTAAATCACGCTTCACAGCCACCCCAGCAGACTGTAATGAGGTAGCACCAATTCCCAGCGATAGGACCTCCTCATCGTGTAAGTAGTTGATACCAATACCCGTCAAGATCTGACTACCGCCCTGACCTGTCTGTTCACTGCTGCCCGCAAAAATCTCTGTCAGCAAACCGCCCAGTTTGGCGTCGGCCAGCACAATGTCGTTTGGCCACTTGAGCTGCACCTCTACACCCGCGTAATCGGATAGCGCATTGGCAACCCCTATACCTGTTACCAGGCTTAGACCCAACAAATCCTTGGTGGACTTTGACGTGTGAGACAGCATGGAGAAGGTGATGTTGCCCGGCTTCGTTTGCCAGGTACGTCCACGCCGCGCAATACCGGCGCTCTGCCAGTCAGTTACGCACAACTGAGTTGCAGGCAATGAGACCTCGCTAACATAGTCAGCGGAGGGTGCTTGCACAGCAGGCTTCCGGTCCCGTTCGCGTAGCCAGACGCTAGTGGAGGCAAGCGTCTCAAACGCATGGACAACTACATTATGGTGACCTGCACTAGCCAGCTCTCGCCGAATGGTGTCGCTATCGGGCATCGTTGTCATGAGGTGATTGCAGGCTTGTCTGTTCCATTCTCAACACCGTCCACACGCGCGGTGTCAGTCAGCCATGTCTGCAGTTTTTCACTCTGTGCAACACTCAGCACTGCCGTGTCAGCAGGCGCAGGCAATAATGGCAGTTGTGCCTCGTAGAGTTGCCCAAGTCTGAAGTAGTGCACGGGCAATTCAGTGCACGTAGCGTAGCGCGCAAGATGATGATCAACATCAGCCTTGCTCACAGACAACCGGTTGATGGCAACCACCAGATCCCCGGCAGACAACCCGGCCTGCTCTGCAGGACCACCGCGCATCACCTGCATGACTTTCACACCGCCACTGGCATCCACGATAGTAGCGCCCAGCCAAGGTGCTGCCGGCAGAGCTTTGGCCTCGCCATGATCGTCGGCTCGCGTACCGCCCATATCGCTACTGGACAACCGTGGACTCCACTGCAGATCAATGCCAAATTGCTTCAACGCATCGTTAACCGGCAACTCATCGGTTGAATACAACACATGGTCAAAGAATTCAGTCAGATCGGCCTTTACCAGCTGTGATGCTATTCGTTGTGGCTCCTGCTCTTCCAGGCCTGCCCGCGTTGCCTGCCAGTTCTCCCACATAGCACGCATCAGATCATCGAGGGTGACATCACTGTCAGACCGGCTACGCAACTCAGCATCCATACACAGCGCAATCAATGCACCTTTGGCGTAATAACTAACGATGGCATTGGGTGCGTTTTCATCCTGCTTGTAGAATTTGTTCCAAGCATCAAAACTGGATTCTGTGACCGTCTGTGTCAACCGTCCACTACCGCGTTGAATACGCGTCAACGTTTTAGACAACACACCCAGATAGCGCTTTTCATCAATCAACCCGGTTCGCACCAACACAAGATCGTCGTAGTAAGAGGTCATGCCTTCAAAGAACCACAGTAGTTCGGTGTAGGATTCTGCAGCAAGATTAAACGGCACAAATGCCGCCGGTTTTATGCGTTTGACATTCCAGGTATGAAAATACTCATGACTGCACAGCCCTAGAAAATCCAGGTATTTGTCGCTGACCTCGCTCTGCCCGATGACCGGCAGATTCTCCCGGGTAATCATCAAGGCAGTAGACGCTCGATGCTCCAGACCACCGTAGCCGGCATCGACCACCATCACCATGAACACATACCTGTCCACAGGAGCAGGCTCACCAAAAAAGCGAATCTCATATTCGCAAATTGTCTTCAAATCCCGAATCAGGCGATCTTCATCGAAGTGACAGGCTCCGGTCAGCACCACTTCGTGAGGCACACCGCAGGCATCAAATTCCAGCTGCTTGAAGTTACCTTGCTCAATGGGGTGATCGATAAGTTCATCGTAGTTCTCAGCTGAATACGCCCCATATCCATAGCTGTCCACTGTGCCTGCTGTCAACGTGGTAGACACGCGAAACAGGTTGTTCACATCATGCTCTGGTCTGTGCAGCACAACGTCGTGTTTTTCGTCCTCAAAACCCTCAGCACTAAGAAACACACTAGTGCCATTCACAAACGCGTGTGTCTGATCGACATGGGCTGCCCTTACTGAGAGATCCCACGCATAGACACGGTAGGACAGCTGCAACTCACCTTTGCAACTGGCTGCACGCCAGGTGGACTTGTCCACTTTTTCCAGCGCCACCTCAGCACCCTGACAGCTCGCCGAAATAGACACGATATTTCTGGAAAAATCGCGAATCATGTAGCTACCGGGAATCCAGTTAGGTAACCGAAGTATCTGGCCATCCGGGTGCGGATCGGAAACTTGCATGAGCACATCAACAAGATGCGCAGCGGCATCCACGATACTGACCGTATATTGGACGCTCAAGAAATACCCCTCGGCACACAACGACATGAAGCTATAGACATAAAGAAAACCCGTCTTGTTAGTGAACTTATCTAATCAATAGTATTAGTGTAGCAAGACCCAATGGCACTGCTTTAAGACCGTCGTCTCCGCGCAGACGGGGGTCTACCCTCTCATTGACAGGGATACTTAGCCTTCGCGGGAATAACGATTTTCAGTATTTGTGCTCAGTTGAGGGGAATGCAATAAGAGTAAGTGATTTCCCATGAGACCTTCAAATTGCGCATGCCTTGAAAGGTCGCAGTCTACTAGTGGTTATACTGCCCTCCATCTACCCAATAGCTTTCACCATGAACTCTTTACTGGACACGTTGCACGCCCGTCATTCTGTATCGGCGAACCAGCTCAACGAACCTGCACCCAACGCTGAGCAACTGAACGACATACTGCGCTGCGCTATCGCCGCTCCTGACCATGGCCAGTTGCGCCCTTGGCGCTTTATTGTCATACAAGGTGATGCACGCCAGGCTCTGGGTGATGTGTTTGCCACCGCTGCCAAAGCCCGGGAGCCAGATCTCAGCGAAGCCAAGATTGAACGGATGCGAGAAAAACCGCTGCGCTCGCCCATGATCGTTGTCATGGTAGCAACGCTGACTGCCGATCATCCCAAGGCCCCGAAAATCGAGCAGCTGTACTCCGCAGGCGCTGCTGCTCAACTCATGCAACTCGGTGCTACGGCCACAGGCTTTGGATCCATCTGGCTTAGCGGGGCCAATGCTTACGACGAGCACGTCAAGACATCATTAGCCATTGATGCCAAGGATGAGATCGTCGGGTTTCTGTATCTGGGCACTCCCCCGGCAGGCACCCCCTCACGGCGTCGAGCGGAACTGACAGACCATGTCAGCCAGTGGCATGGCTGAAACAGCTCACAGAAACGAGAGTTAATTCACAACTAAACCTGCCATCCTTCACAAAAGCGGTACAGGCGTCGATAAGGCTCTCATATGGCCTTACTCACAGACAACAATCCGGCTTGGAACGGCAAGCTCGCTCTCGTCAGCGCCATGCTGGTTGTTGGCATTGCCAGCTGTCTTGCCAGCTCAACAAGCCTCGGTGGGGATCGACACTACAAACACCGTGGTGCTGACGGGGTCGTAACCTTTAGCGACGCGCCCATGGTTAATGGACGTATTGCTCGTCAAAGCTATACCAGCTTCCGCCGTCAGCCCGTAGTGGCTAACCCCTGCCGTGGTCTGTCCGCAGCGCAGCTGGATGCCAAAGGCGACGCACTGGATTCTGAGTTCAACCGTGTTGCCAGTCTGTATTCGGTAGATGCTGCATTAATCAAGGCCGTTGCCAGAGCGGAGTCCTGCTTTGACCCCAGCGCTGTGTCCAGGGCGGGGGCTACAGGGCTGATGCAATTAATGCCAGCCACGGCCCGTGCAATGGCTGTGCAGAACATCCTCGATCAACGACAGAATCTGACCGGTGGCGCGCGATACCTTGCCGCCATGCTCGCTCGATACTCATCCAATACTGATCTGGCGCTGGCAGCCTACAACGCAGGCCCGGGTAACGTAGACAAATACAATGGTGTACCCCCCTTTCGGGAAACTCAGCGCTATATCGTCTCGGTGAGAAAATTCCGCGAGCGTTATGCGGCCAGAATGTCGGTGGGTAACACGGTGGCGTCAAACCCCTGAGCGTTAAACGCCTATTTCATCGGTGCTCCTCGGTCTATACTTACACACTCTATTTTTTCACGTGTCAGACACCGTAACCAATCATGTCCAAACCAGAGCCCGTTGAGGCCAGTAACTTCATTAAAAACATCATTGATGATGATCTTGCTGCGGGTAAAAACGACGGTCAGGTCATCACAAGGTTCCCGCCTGAGCCCAATGGCTATCTGCACATTGGCCACGCCAAGTCCATCTGTCTGAATTTCGGCACAGCGATTCGCTATAACGGCCAATGCAACCTCCGGTTCGACGACACCAACCCGGTGAAAGAGAGCGAGGAGTACGCCAACGCGATCAAGGAAGACGTTAGCTGGATGGGCTTCGAATGGAGCGAATTACGCCATGCATCTGACTACTTTGATGAGCTGTATGACTACGCCTGCCAATTGATTCGCAAAGGCTGCGCCTATGTGGACAGCAGTAGCGCCGAGCAGATGCGTGAAATGCGCGGCACACTCAAAAAGCCGGGAACACCGAGTGAATATCGAGGGCGTTCGGTAGACGAGAATCTGGACTTGTTCGCTCGCATGAAGGCAGGGGAATTCGATGACGGCGCTCATGTGCTACGCGCAAAAATCGATCTGGCTTCCGGCAACATGAACCTGCGCGACCCAACCTTGTATCGCATTCGCAAGGTCAAGCACGTGCGCACCGGTGACACGTGGTCCATCTACCCCATGTACGACTACACGCACTGCCTGTCGGATGCCATCGAACGCATTACCCATTCTCTGTGTACGCTCGAATTTGAAGATCACCGCCCGCTCTACGACTGGGTTCTGAACGAGCTGGACACGCCTGCCCATCCTCAGCAGATCGAATTCGCACGTTTGTCTCTCGAGTACACGATGCTCAGCAAACGCCGACTGATTGAGCTTGTGGAAGAAAAGCATGTCAACGGCTGGGATGATCCTCGCATGCCTACTCTGACGGGTATGCGTCGTCGCGGCTATACGCCAGACTCGCTACGCGAGTTCTGCGATCGCATCGGTGTCACCAAAAACGATGCCTGGATCGAGATGGCTATTCTCGAGGGCTGCATCCGTGATCAGCTGAACAAAGAGGCACCTCGTCGCATGGGTGTGCTGGAACCGATCAAGGTCACCATCACCGACCTACCTGAGGGCCACGAACAAGTTTTGAGCTTTGCCAATCACCCACAGGATGAAGATGCCGGTAGACGCGACGTGGTCTTCTCCAACGTGGTGTACATCGACAGCGATGACTTTTCAGAAGATCCTCCACCCAAGTATCAGCGTCTGGTGCCAGGAGGAGAGGTAAGGCTTCGTGGCTCCTACGTCATCAAATGTGAGGAAGTCATCAAGGACGACACCGGCAAGGTCATTGAGCTGCGTTGTACACACGATGCCAACACGCTGGGCAAGAAGCCTGAAGGGCGTAAGGTCAAGGGGGTCATCCACTGGGTATCTGCAGCACACGGGGTACCGGCAGAGGTGCGCCTGTACAACCCGCTGTTCACTGAAGTGGACCCGGCCCGAGCCGAGTCTCTGACCTCTGTGATCAATGCCGAGTCTGAAATAATACTCACCGGTTGCATTGTGGAACCCGCCCTGCGCGATGCAGCAGCTGAGCAGCACGTCCAGTTCGAGCGTATCGGCTATTTCGTGGCAGACCGACGCGATCACTCGGCTGACAATCTCGTGTTCAACCGGACCGTGACGCTGCGCGACACCTGGGCGAAGTAGTTTCGCCCGGAGTTTCATTACAGATGCGCCAACACGGCGCTCATCGGCACGCCGCCTGCTTTCTTTAGGGCGGCTGCTTACGGGGCTGTTTCAACGAATTGTCACAGAAACATGAAGTTCGGTTTGACGGACTCCGTTCTAGCGACTATTAACTTTAGTGTCATGTTCGTCGGTGTGATGACGCCTGTATGCACGTTGTCTCGTGCTGGAGGCCACGAAAACGCACTGCGATAGTTCGCCCTAAAACAAAATCCGCTGGTGAGAGAGAACCTTATGCCTACCCACAAGCCCGTCGTTTTCAAGAGAAGCCTGCTTGCCGTTGCCATCGTGTCGTTGAGTGCCTGTTCGACAGCACCTCGCATTGATGACTACGATCTGAGCCGTATCGGTGACGGAATCATGAAAGCCGGACGCGTTACAGCTGATACTAGCGAACGTGTCTGGGACCGAACTACCTACCTGCTCGGATTTTCTGACGGCGACACCCTGAGCGACGACACTCTGCTCAAAGATGAAGTAGACATCGCCATGGCCGAGGAAGATGCCTTGATGCCACTTAATCTTGAACTGACGCCCGTGACTATCCCGCAGGCGGTGGCCACGACTGAAACCGAGCAACCTGAAATGCTCGACGACACGGTAGTAGCGCTGGACGAATCTGCTGCCACACTTGCCGACGCCGCATTGATTGAAACAACCTCGTCCGTTGTCGCCGTTGAGGATCTGGTCCATGAAGTAGCCAGCGCAGAGACATTGTGGGATATCTCCAAGAAAACCACTGGCGATGCTAACAACTGGCACATTCTGGCCGACGTTAACAACCTTTCACCCACTGCATCGGTTTATCCGGGTCAGCAGCTGATCATCCCTTCCGACATGGTCAAGCCAGGCTACCTGGATGCTCCAGAGATGTCCGTTGAGCAAGCCGAGGCGGGCTTACAGTCTGAACTGGCAATGGGTGATGAGCAGTTAGCTCTGGCTGACGCGCCAGAGTCTACCGAACTGCTTGAGCCTGTTATGGCTTCAGCCGACGCAGCTGCGCCGGCAGAGCGTCTTGTGATACCTGAACTGGATGCCAGTGAACTGGAAGCACCCGAAGTTGCCCTTGACGACACACCCATCAAACTGGCGCCGGGCGAGACGCTGTGGGACTTCTCCAAGCGTACAACGGGTGATGCCACCAACTGGCAGGCCATAGCCGCACACAACAGCTTTACCGAGAAGCAGGCTGTTCTGGTCAGACCCGGTCAGTCCATCAACGTACCCGACGCATTGTTGAAACCTGACCTTGATCTGGCTGCCAGCGACGAACTGCTTGAGACTCCTCAGGTAGCTTCAGCTGAACCTGTCATGGCAGAGACCGGTACGACGATTGTGGCCGCAGCAGGCAGTACTATGAGCGCAGTTGACGAGACAGCTGTTGAGGCCAGCAGTGAGCTTCTGGCTCAAGCATCCACATTGGACGAAACACAGTTGTCCGGCAGTGAGGCAGCGCCAATGACTATTGTTGAAGCAACCTACAAGACAGACCCTAGCCTTGTGCCACGCACGATCGAAAAAACGTTCAATGAGTCAGGCAATCTGACCCTGCAAGAAGTTGCTCACGGCGAAATCATGGTCAGCGGCACTTATTACCCGAAGGCTATCTATAACGATGCAGACTTTTCGTCCAGCTTGTTAATGCGCGTCTCGCCAGGAACCACTCTTCAGGTTTCCAAGGCAATGGGTAACTGGTTTGAAGTTGAAACCGACAAAGGCGTTGGGTACGTTCATCAGCGCGATATCAAATGATTCGATTGATCGATTGCAGATAAGCACGGCTCACTGAACTGAAGGAGGTATTTTCAGTTCGGTAATAGATCTGATTTTTTCGATGTAACGTGAATAGAAAGCCCGACCGGGTTAACCGGTTCGGGCTTTTTTTTCGCCCCGGTTTTGTTGACTGACATTAACAACTGTATGATTTTAATATCATTTCATTCACCCGCTCTGTCGAGACTACTGACCTGACAAGGCAGCGTACGTGTGTTGAATCTTGACAGAGTGCGACGCAATACACGTTAATGCACCCCGATATCAAACCTTGTTCGCAGCCACGGCCTTGGCTTCCGCGCACAATCTGCTTCAAGATTGGCCCAACCAACTGAATCCGAGCGATTTGACGATAACAATGAATCGTCGCCAAACGGTTTTCATGGGTCATGGAAAACACTGTGTGACTGGAAAAACAATGAAAAAAAGCACAAGTATTATCAAAGCCGCTGTTCTTGGCATGTTGCTGATTAGCCTGCAAGGTTGTGTCGCGATGTCCAACAACGCCATGGATATTGACCCGGGTAGCGTCTACGACACCATCATCGAACACACCATAGAACCCGGCGACCGGCTGGTGGACCTGTCTGCAAAGTACACCGGCGACGGTAACCAGTGGAGCGCCATAGCGGCCTACAACGACATCACTGATCCACGTTCGTTGAGAATTGGTGATGTCATTGCGATCCCGTATTCGCTGATCCCAGAAGAGCTAAGAACAGCGGAGCTCAAGCTGTCTACCAGGAACCTGGAAGGCAGCACGACATCACTGGATGTTGCCGGCAACTCAGGCTCACCTGCAGCGCTACCGGTTACACCAACCAATACGATGGCTCTCAAGCGAGAACCTGTTGCTCCTGCATCAGACGTGCTGGTGCAGTCGGTTGTCATCAACAGAACGTTTGATCTCAACCCGATTGACGAATCAGAACTTCGTCCCTCCCGCTCATCAAGTGGCGAGATGCCCCAGGTCAGAGTGGTGGGCACCTATTACCCCAAAGGTGTTTATCAACAACCGGCGAGCTATTCCACATTGATGATGCGCGTGGCCCCCGGAACGGTGTTTGAACTGGAGCGCGAAGTCAACGACTGGTACAAGGTCATTACCGCTGACGGCGTCGGATATTTGCGTGCTGTTGATGGCATCATCGAGATGCCTAACTAGTGTAATGTGACCTGCTACCGGTCTCCAACCTGTTGCAATAGCAAGTATTCATTATGGGAAAGCAGCTGCTGACGCTGGTCAGACACGGAAAATCCAGTTGGCAGACAGCCGGGCAATCCGACCATGACAGGCCTCTCAACGAACGAGGATCCGGCGATGCGCCGGTGATGGCCAGGCGACTGGTAGATCGAGGCTGCATACCCGACCTAATCCTGTGCAGCTCAGCCGTTCGTACTCAGCAGACGGCGGCTTTGCTGATGAGCGGGTTGGGCCTCGACAAAGAATCCATTCAATTCCACGACGAGCTATACCTTGCATCACCCGCTACCATTTTGTCGGCCGTGCAATCTTTGGGTATCGATTATGCGCATACGATGATCATTGCCCATAACCCGGGGCTGGAAGATCTAAGTGCCCAGCTCTGTGATCAATGCTCGGCACCCATGCCTACACTGGGCATTCGGCATTTTTCATATGCGTCAGGGACTGACCTGACGGGCCAGTCACCCGAGGTGGAATTCCTGTTTGAGGATTATCCGAAAAATGGCTGATCAGGTGTTATCCACTTTAGACAACTGCACCGACGGTCGATCACCCTTACGGTAATTACCCGGGTCTTTTTGCATCCCGTCAAATGCCTTGTCTCGAGCCTCGGCAGAATCGTACCAGCGCTCGCTGGACCATGATTCTCCAAGCAGGTGCGGCGCCGCCATCGGGTCGTTATCAGGCATTTTGACAACTATGCCGTAACGCGTTTTACTGTTCTCAACTGACATGCGGGCTTCTCATCTGCGCAAAAAATCGGGTGGGGCTGATCATGTAGGTGTGTTCGGAGCTACCAGATTCACGATCTTCCAGCCCCCACAAGAGCGAAGGATACGCGAAGCTGATGAGGGTCTGGCCGATAATAACGTTGCCTCCCATTCTATAGAGTATCGACCAATCAACCCCGTCACTGGATAGTCAGCCGATGCACAAGCCGATGCATTAAGGGGTGAAATGCGAGGATACAGCCATACACTGTTCAATGACGCGCTCCGCTGTAAAAGCTCCATCAGCTTCACCCGCTGAGACAGCCTGCCTGCCAAACTGTGTCAAATTGCGCCGTAACGCGTGGTTGAACACTATTTGACGGATAATCAACCCACATTCGTATTGGATTTGCACAACATGCTTAAACGAACCGGCGTTTTCCTTGCCCTGACATCCGTCTTGTTAATCAGTGCCTGCACGCAAGAATCGCAAAACAAGATTGGCAGGTCGATCCAGAACTGGACCGGCACCGACGGCATCATCGAAATTTATGCCGGTGACAAGCTGGTCAAGCGATTCATGAAGATAGACAAGTTATCAACAGCGGCTGGCACCAGCACCGGCGTGGACAGGCCTTACCGTTTCGGTTATGGCGTTATGGACGTCAATTTGAACGGCACCGTCGATAGCGGCGAGAAAAAAGTGTATTTCGAGTTCAGCGATTACTCCACGTCGTACGTATTTTTTGAAGATCCTAACTAGATCGCGATATTATGCGCAGTTGAAGACATATTTAAGTCTTTTAATTCAATAATTTATTTGACTTATCTACAGTGCCAACTAAAGTCTTGAGGCGCGACCCAATCGATAGTTGGTGTCACGTTCTCACCCCCAATCGGGCCCGCTTGTCGGGCCCTTTTTTTTGATTGCCGTAGCGCGCTATACTGCGCGCCGCAACCGAGGTGAACACTATGCGAATGGATTTTTTCAGCGATATGGTCGAACAGGCCATCGCTGACTCACAGGCTGAAATCACCGGCGACGGTGGCAAGTTCGAAGCGCGCGTAGTCAGCGATTCATTTGACGGGTTATCCACTCTTAAACGCCACAAGATGGTGTACGCGGTGCTGGATGAGCACATCAAGTCGGGGGCAATCCACGCACTGTCGATAAAGGCGTTCACCAAAGATGAGTGGAAAAGCGCCTCATCAGCCGGATAGATTCTCAGTTGCGGCTTTCCCGACTGGATAGTCGCAACTCTGGCGGTAGTTTACCTGTCCATTGTCCAGACTCAGGCGGAGGCACACGCAGGCACACCCTGTGACGCCCTGAAAAAGAGCCGTAAATCTGTCGCCAGCCACCACTTTCGGCGCACGAATGGCCCGAAATTCGCTATCTATCATCCTGTGTATCCGACGTTAGCCACTATTTTTGAGGCTAACGACTGGGTCTTTTGATGGTTTTCGTAGCGAGTATCTGTAATAGGGATGGCACAGTCGAAGCAAAGTGACCTAGAGAAGGACCCGCCTGCAAAATCGTGGGTCTATTCTCTTGCCTCAGTTATCCGCCGGACGGGGGACATCGAGGAATCTCGTATGAAGACGGTCCTGTCCTGCGACCTGACCTCATCCAAACCCGGGTTATACGTACCACCGGACATGGCAGAGCTGCAGCCTCAAAGCCTGCGGTACTTGCAGATGTTTGCCAAGGTCAACGAGCTGCGACTCGTCGAGGACCGAAGACGCGTTGAAGTCCAGCCCATTGTCGAGAACCGCGATAGAAAACCACCCACCATTGCCTTAGGGCTCAGCATGCTGTTGAAACAGACAGGACTGCCCGGTAAGGCCCGATCGCTATCCTCTCCGCACAGATTGAACGCTGACAGCCCGCACATTGGTATTACCAGGCTTATCGAAATGGCTGAGTTCTCAGCCGATCAGTCCAAGCGGGTAGTAATGCTTCCCAACAAATTCATCGTTGATGTGCTCGACAACGATACACAACCGATTTCTGCCTACGCCTGCAAGCTTTCCTCAGCCAACTCCACAACCGTTCTCAGTCATTTCGATTCACCGTATTTCCGCGCTATAGGCTACTCCGCCGGCGAACAGTACGTAGTACACGCCTGCCTGGCAGGCGGCCCCCTACACAGCCCGCGACTATGGACACACCTGCATACCCTGAGCAGAACCGATTTTCGATTCCAGCTTTTCCCCGCAAAGAAAGCGGCCCACGACTTTGGTCTTTTCTATGCTACGTTCTATTTTGATCTGAAGAGTCCGCCTGCCCCCTGGTGGATTGATAACGTCGCTGAAGTCAAAAACAAACCCGCAAACAGCGCCACTATCGATGAAGAGCCCTCAGTACGAAGAGCTGGCTAAGCACTTAAGCGACGCGATAAGGTAGTCTTCGCACCAACAGCGGTTTGCGCAAACTCTGTTAGCCGATTCCCGGCCTGTGATGCAGTCACTGATCACCCTTTTCCAATGCGCCTTTAACGCAAGACACGCATGTCACTGATTCGAGTGCAGAACGCCTCCATTGCCTTTGGCCCCACCACAGTATTGGGAAATGTTTCCATGACGGTGGAAGCGGGTGCCAGAACAGCCCTTGTGGGTCGCAACGGCGAGGGTAAATCCACGCTGCTTAAAATACTGTCGGGCTCACTGCAGCCTGATACCGGGGAGGTCATCACACGATCCAGCCTCAAATGCGCCTATCTGCCACAAGCAGTGCCTACTGATTTCAAAGGCACTACCTATGATGTCGTGGCTTCCGGACTAGAGAGCGCAGGCGACCTGTTGAGTCAGTTTCATCGTGAATCCCAGCGACTTGCTGCCGGTCACGAGACCGTAGAGGGCACCGGAAAGTCGTTGATTGATCATCTAGGCCGCCTGCAGGATCAGATCGATACCGTTGATGGCTGGGCTCTGATTCAGACCGTCGAACAGACCTTGTCCAAGATGCAACTGGATATGGACGTGACTGTAGAGAGCCTGTCGGGCGGCATGAAACGCCGAGTTGTTCTGGCACGTGCACTGGTTACCAATCCGGATGTGCTGCTACTTGACGAACCCACCAACCATCTGGACATTGGCGCTGTCGCCTGGCTGGAAAACCATCTGGCCTCGTTGAAGTGCGCTTTGGTGTTCGTCACTCACGACAGGAAGTTTCTGGATTCCATCGCCAATCATATTTGCGAGATCGATCGTGGCAATCTAACCGAATGGCCTGGAGGCTTTGCAGCCTACCGAATCAACAAGCAACAAGCACTGGAAGTTGAAGCACAGCAAAACGCCTTGTTCGACAAGAAGCTTGCACAGGAAGAGACCTGGATTCGCCAAGGCATCAAGGCGCGTCGCACCAGAAACGAAGGCCGTGTGCGTGATCTGAAAAAACTGCGAGAACAACACGCGGCAAGACGCTCGGTTACGGGCACGGCCAAGATGTCGGTCAATCAGGCAGACAACTCCGGCAAGATTGTTTTCGCAGCGGAAAATTTAAGCTTTGCGCACGGTGACAGAACTATCATCAATGGCCTTTCCACCGTGGTCATGCGCAAAGACTGCATCGGTATCATAGGCCCTAACGGTTGTGGCAAATCCACACTCGTCAAGTTGCTGGTCGGTGAACTGACGGCTACGTCAGGCACAGTAAAACAGGGCACACAGCTCGAAGTTGCCTATTACGATCAGCTTCGCACAGCACTGGACCCCAAGCTATCCGCAGCAGACAACGTCAGTGGCGGGCGCGATACCGTTGACGTTAACGGTGTACCACGGCATATCATGAGCTACATGCAGGACTTCCTGTTTGAACCGTCTCGTGCAAGGGCACCTATCACAGCGCTATCGGGTGGTGAAATGGGCCGGCTGATGCTGGCCAAGTTGTTCCTCAGACCTTCCAACCTGATTGTGCTTGATGAGCCCAGTAACGATCTTGATATTGAAACACTGGAATTACTCGAGTCCCTGCTGGGCGACTACAAGGGCACCGTTATTCTGATCAGTCACGATCGTGAGCTTCTTGAAAACGTGGTGACCCGAAGTCTGGTGTATCAGGGTGATGGGAAATTCATTGATGTTGCCGGTGGCTACGAAGACTTTGAACGAGAACGAGCTGCCTCCAAAGGTGCGCTCAAGCCTGTGTTCGAAAGTTCAAAACCCACGCCTAGCGTAGCGCCCGCACCAGTAGCCACACCGGCTCCGGCGCAAGGCAACAGCAAGTCAGCAGCGGCCAAATCCAAGCTTTCGTACGCGGAGAACAAAGAGCTGCAAACGCTTCCTGATGACATCAACAAGCTGGAAACCAGAATTGCATCCATTCATGACACCATGAACGGTGCTGATTTTTATGCCGACAAGATCAAGGCAGACAAGCAGATTGCAGAAGCTGCTACGTTGCAGACAGAGCTTGAAGGCCTGTATGCACGCTGGGAAGCACTGGAAGAGAAGCAGACTGGGTAGAGACCTGAAACACGTGACTTGCGAAGTCATTCCCGTATTTGAAAGGTCATTCCCGCACAGGGAACGTTCTGCCCATGCTTGAAACGTCATTCCCGCACAGGAAACGTTCTGCCCATGCTTGAAGCGTCATTCCCGCGAAGGAAACGTCATTCCCGCGAACGCGGGAATCCATGTCAGCACTGGGAGGATCTCCGCCTCCGCGGGGATAACGGCCTTGCAGTAGTGCCGTTAGTCTCAACACCATTGTCCAGCGCATACGTGGACTCTGACTTTACAGACTCACTGATGAACCGGATTGACCTTGGTGAGTCGGCTATCCAGCAAGTCCCCACTTTCACTTAACAGCGGATAAGCAACGGCTGCAAACAGTGAATTGATCTGTCGCAAACCGCGTATGGTTTCCAGGTGGATGTTACTAGTCTCGATACTCGCAGGGGTTCCTGATTGCAGCCTATAGTAGTGCTGCTCGTTACTGCGCTGCTCAAGATGCCTCAGGCGGTCCTTCTCCTCAACCAGTCTGCGCGCAAACGTCAGGTTGCCGGTAACCAGTGTGTTGAACGACAAATGCATGTTGGTGACCACCTGCTTGTGCAGCTCAATGAGCTCCTCCCAACCCTCTGCCGAGAACGTCAGACACTCACGGTTTTTTATCTCGGCCAGATGTAACAGGTTCTTGGCAATGACATCGCCAATGGACTCAAGATTACCCGCGAAACTGATCAACGCATATTTCTTGCGAACGTCCTCATCCTTCAGGTGCTGTTCATCTATGTCGGCCACATAGAGCTTGATGCTGGAGTGCAAACGGTTGACCTGCTGCTCCAGCGCCAGAATGCGAGTGGTAGCGAAGGGGTCAGTCTTGTCATACAACTGCATGACGGGCGTCAGCATGATGTTAATCACATCCGCCATTCGCAAACACTCTCGACTGGCACTGGCTAACGCCAGCTGCGGTGAGTCAATAACACTCATGTCCAGTGCAGACTCAGGCTCACTCAGAGCATCAGATGCTTCTCTGGTGCGCACATCGTCCGGCACCAGCCAACGCGTCACCGTTGCCATCAGGCCCGCCAATGGTAGGCAGAGCACCAAAAGCAGGGCATTGAAGCCAACGTGCGCATAGACCGTCCAGCTGGCCGCTTCAGCCACCGACGTCGGTTGTGGTAACGGCACCAGATTCAACGCAAACAGAACAGCACAGGCTATCGATAGCCGAAATATCAGATTGGCCATTGGAATGCGACGCCCCTTGGCATTCTGCTTATGCGTCAGCATGTAGGCAATAACGCCACTACCCAGATTAGCGCCCAGCACATAACCCAAAGCCGCACCAAAAGGTACGACAGCCTGAGCGACCAGAGTGGCTATCAACAACACCGACGCAACGCTTGAATGAAGCATCCAAGTAACCATGGCACCGATAAGAAATGAGGTGAGTAGATCAGCATCCAGATAGCGCATGACATCAACCAGAAATGCACTGTCTTTCAGCGGCAAGGTGGCATCACTGAGAAACTGTAGCGAAATCAGAATCATGCCGATGCCGAGAATGATGCGACCCATCTGACGCACATACCCGGAACGCCCCTTGAAGAACAGCAGTCCGCCGATGATCAGAAACACCGGTATCAGACCCTGAACGTTGAAGGACAATAACTGCGCAACAATGGCAGAGCCCAGATCGGCTCCCAGCAACAGAGCGATTCCCTGAGTGACGCTGATGACATCCGTGGCCGCGAAACCTGCCGCCAGCACAGCCACAGCCGTTGAGCTCTGCAACAGAAGCGCCACACTTGTTCCCATGAAGGCTGCCCTGATTCGCCCTCTGGCAGAACGCCGGACAGCGGCTCTTAGTTGATCGCCCTTTGCGCGCTCAACCCCGGTTCTGACCATCCGCACAGACCACAGCAGCAGTGCAACTGCCCCGGCAACATTGACCAACAAAAGTAGTATTTCCAACGGACCCCTTATTACGATTAACTGCGGTGCTTCGTTTTTCTTGTTAGTTGCACCACGCGTACCACTGTAGAGCGACTGAATTCCCAACAACGATCAGTCGTCTGAATCTTACTGATACATGAAATGAAATTGCGAAGTGATAGTCAAGGACTAACAACTCTGTATTTCATACGAAATAGCATATATCACCTAACGATTGTTTTCCATATTAGTACGAAACCTCTTTGTCACTGTTACCCGCTATGAAGCTTTCTGATCGTCAAACTCAGATCATCGATCTGCTCAGTAGCCGCGGCGGCACACTGTCAAGCATTGAATTGACTGAAAGTTTCGAAGCATATTGCCAGACTCACGGCGGCCCAGATACCCGATGGCTAAAGCCTGTTTCTCGGCATTGGCACCACACCGGGACAGATCGCCGAAAACCTGGGGTATCGCACCGGCCTTGAACCCTATTCCTCAGGGGCTAAAGAAATAGTAATCAGAAACCATACAATACTACTCATGAGCGGTTTCAGGTTTGTGCCCTCAGCGGTCTTTTTCCAGACCTTGTCCACGCAAGGGTTATAACTTCAACGATTCGTAGCTTGTCAGTATATTCGTATTTCTGTTGCTAACGTCCCGACAATAATCTGTTAATTTCGAAGGGCGGTTTGATGTTCTCTGCAGAGGTAATGCCGAACTCTAGTGTTGTGAGTGTGATAAATGAAGATGCTATAGAGGCGTTCTATCAAACAGCAATTGGCAACCAACTTTTTAAGATGGCAGCGTTTTACCAATAAATGAATATTCAGCCACTAATGCTATGAGTG
>Ga0114956_1001275_pt1 | contig 19663 bp, 17 predicted proteins | sample MaitaG_FD_87304 | JGI IMG/M metagenome (GOLD analysis project Ga0114956, IMG submission 87304) | Marine algal microbial communities from Maine, USA - Maine_Asex2 metaG | ecosystem: Host-associated > Algae > Red algae > Unclassified | place: Maine, USA | collected 2015-01-05 | reverse complement strand
GGGCTGTACCCGATGGACTTGCCCTTCACGCCTGGCCTCGAAGGTGCTGGCACGGTGGTCGCGGTCGGCGATGACGTCACGGCGTGGAGCGAGGGCGACAACGTTGCGTGGACTGGAGCAATTGGCTCCTATGCCGAATTTGTCGCCATGCCTGCATCCGCTGCGGTCGCGGTGCCCGATGGCGTAAGCGGTGATATTGCGGCTGCGTCCATGCTGCAAGGGTTGACTTCTCACTACCTGATCGACAGCACGTACGCGCTCGGCGCTGGTGACAAGTGTGTCGTGCATGCTGCGGCTGGTGGGGTTGGGCTGTTGCTTGTGCAGATGGCAAAGATGAAGGGCGCCGAGGTCTTCGCAACTGTGGGCACCGATAAGAAGGCCGAGCTAGCTAAGGGTGCTGGCGCCGATCACGTCATCATGTACCGCCAGGTCGACTTCGCCGCAGCAGTAGAAGAGATCGCTGGCGAGAACAGCATCGACGTTGTCTACGACGGGGTGGGCGCAAGCACATTTGACGGTGGCCTGCGCGTCCTGCGCACGCGTGGCACCATGGCGACGTTTGGCAACGCGTCGGGTCCTGTTCCTGCCGTCACCCCAATCACAGCGAGCGCTGGCAAGTCACTCTTTGTCACCCGGCCGTCGCTGTTCCACTACATCGCGTCACCAGCGGAGCTGCAGGCTCGGTCAAACGAGATGTTCACCTGGATCGCAGACGGTTTACTCGATGTGCGCATCGGACTTGAGCTACCTCTTTCCGAGGCCGTCCAGGCGCACAAGAAACTCGAAGGTCGCGAAACCACCGGCAAGGTCCTGCTGCGCCCATAGCGAAACCGCGAAGCACGATGCCCGCATCGCTCGACCTGAACACCTGCGGCGCACGTGCTTCTCTGCCTGCTACAGGGGAGATGCCCCCTGGTGGAACGGGCTCGTTCACGCTTAGGTAGAGCGATGAAGCGTACGCATGGCCTGCTTGTGAGCGATTCGGGACAAGTCTCGTCTTGGCTGATTCTCGCGGCTGGGTTAGCAGCTGCGGCCGTCGCCGCCACGTCGATCCTCACTCCAGTGATCGAACAACTGGCCCTCAACGTCGGGGTCGGCATCACCGAGACGGCCCCAGGAACCACCGTCCCCATCTCAGCGGTACCGGGGCCGGGTGCCACCGGAGCAGAGAATGTGCGGCCCACCACATTCGTTGGCCCACCAATCACCGTGCCTGATCGTGGTCCTCGCACCGGCACGACAACGCCGACTACAGAGGACGACCGCGAGCAGCCTCCGACCGGAACCACGACGACGCGGCCACCAAGTGAGGGGCCACCAAGCGGAACTACGACAGGCCCACCGGTCCATGGGCCTCCGAGTCCAATTCACGGGCCTCCGGCTCCGCCAGTCGAGGGGCCGCCAAGCGAAACGCCGTGCTTTACCAAACCTGCGTGCGAAGCCCAAGAACGAGCGCGAGAACAAGATCGGGACACGATCAGTGTTGGCGAGCACCCCGAATTCACACCGGGCGTCGATCTCGATGCAGCCGACCCGAAGGACATCCTTGAGCAACCAGAGATAAACCCAGAGTTCGCAGAGCGTGTCGAGCGAATGGTTGCCGACCTCCAAGCGCAGGGCTTTGACGTTCTCGTGTTTGAGGGCCACCGGTCGATCGAGAGATCGGACAGATTGCACTGTCAGGGGCGCCCAGAAAGCTCGTATTGCACCAGTCGCGGTATTCCCACGGGTGGCGAACGAATCAAGGCCGCACCAGGGGGCAGTAGCTGGCACAACTATGGGCTCGCAGTGGACCTGGTTCCGAAAAATTCAAACGGTGACCCCTCGTGGCCCGACGAGCACCCGATCTGGGATGCGATCGGCGAGGCCGCAGAACGACAGGGTCTCGTGTGGGGCGGGGCAGGCGACCGACCCCACGTCGAGTACCACCCAGGTGAAGGGGACGGTTTCGCCTCGGCTGGGCCGCTGCGTCCCGTCTACGAGGAGGGCGGTCTCGAAGCAGTCTGGGAGGCCGTCGGAGCGACGCCGTAACCAAACCCGTAGCCGCTACGGGTCGGTCAGGAAAAACGCCCGATAGGTGAAGTTGGTGACACATGTCTGGCTCTCGTCGAACTGGCCAACGGCCAAGAGTCCTTTGCGCGTGTCGACGAGCCATGCTCCACTGAGTGCACAACCTTGTAGATCGCGCTCAACTACCACCTGGTTGGGAGAGCGCAGCGCTTCAACGCCAGAACGAGCGTCGTCGAGCGCAGCTGCATCGAAGAACCGGCCAAAGGTCTGGGCCTCGATTGCTTGTGGCAGCGATGCAACGATCTGGGCCCGCTGACTATCGTTCACGGCGACGAACTGGATGGTGCGCTCGTTTCGTCCTTGCATCGCACCGAGCACGCCAAGGCATGCGATGAGGAACACGATGATGGTGCTCGATCCGCGAGCGAGGGCAGCTCGCATGAACGCAATCCTACGACGCCCAATTCTGCGACACCGTGCCGGCGAGTACCTCGCCAACCGCGCCGCCGACAACGAATCCGCAGGATGTCAACAATTGGCTCGCATGTTCATGCATGGCTATGTATAGTCATGCGATGCCTGATCAGCTGTCAGTTGGAATTGTTGGAGCTTCCGGATTTACCGGAGCTGAATTGTTGCGTTTGCTCGCAACACACCCAGCAATGAACGTGCGCGCCGTGACCGGCGACACCCAGGCGGGAACCGCCGTAGCGGACCTCTATCCCAGCCTGGCGCCAGCGTATGGCGATCTCACCTACGTGCGGTACGAAGAAGCGGGGCTTGAGGATCTTGATCTGGTGTTCGCTGGGCTGCCGCATCGGGCATCACAAGAGATCGTGTCGCAGCTGATCGATGACGTCGATCACGTCATTGATCTGTCCGCAGACTTTCGTCTCAACGATCCCATGGTCTACGAGAAGTGGTACGAGACGCCTCACGTCGTGCCCGAGCTCCTCGATCAATTCGCTTACGGACTCCCCGAGCTGTTCCGCGACGATCTCAAGCAGAGGAAGCATGTCGCCGTTCCTGGTTGTTACCCGTCAACAGCGGTGCTGCCACTCGCACCACTACTTCGCTCTGGCCTGATTTCTGAAACCGGCATCATCATCGATGCTGCCAGTGGTGTGTCGGGTGCGGGCCGTGCGCCCAAGCCCAACACGACGTTCTGTTCAGTCGACGAAGACTTCAGCGCCTACGGCGTGCTGACCCACCGGCACACTCCTGAGATTGAACAAACACTGGGTACCCCCGTGCTGTTCACGCCGCACCTAGCGCCGATGAACCGGGGCATCCTCGCCACGTGTTATGCGAAACCGGTAGGTACGACCTCAACCGACGACCTCCTCACCGCACTTGGCAACTTCTACGCTGACGAACCGTTCGTTGTCGTCAGCGAACGGTTGCCGACCACCAAGGCGACGCTCGGCTCCAACGTGGCACATATCAGCGCCCGCTACGACGACCGCACCGACACGGTGATCGCCTTCTGCGCCCTCGACAACCTCTGCAAGGGCTCTTCGGGTGGCGCCATCCAATCGGCGAACATTGTGGCCGGACTCGACGAAACGCTCGGACTTCCGCTGACAGGACTCATGCCATGACCGCCATTTCGCCGCTCGCACCCGACTCGTTTCCAGACTTGCCACCAGTGGCTGGGCTCGACGTACGTGCTTTTGCTGCTGGGCTTCGATATCACGACCGTCCGGATCTGATGCTTGCGGTGCTGCCAGAAGGAAGCACCGTCGGCGGCGTCTTCACCCAATCGGCGTGTGCGTCGGGACCGGTCGAGTGGTGCCAACAGATCTTGCCCGCAGGCGCCGCTCGCGCGGTTGTGTGCAACGCCGGTAACGCAAACGCCTTTACGGGCAGCTCGGGTGCAGCATCGGTGCAGGCCGAAGTCGACACGCTCAGCGCGGCGCTCGGCGTGCCAGCAGATGAGATCTTCGTTGCCTCGACGGGCGTGATTGGCGAACCGCTCGATGACGACGCCATGGTCACCGCCCTTAGTCAGCTCGCAGTGGCAGACCCAGTGACATGGGACGTCGCTGCAAAGGCGATAACCACGACCGATACGTTCATAAAGGGTGCGGCTGCAGACGTACCCGGCGGCAACGTGGTCGGCATTGCAAAAGGCAGCGGCATGATCGCTCCCGACATGGCCACCATGCTCGGCTTCTTGTTCACCGACATCGCCGCAACGTCAGAAGCGCTGCAACTTGTCGTGGCGCAGGCAACCGCCGAGAGTTTCAACCGGATCACCGTGGATAGCGACACGTCGACCAGCGACACCGTGTTGTTGTTCTCGACCGGCCAGGCAGGCAATGACCCAATCGATGGCCCAAACCACGCCGGATGGGGCGAGTTCAGCGCCGCAGTCTTTGAGGTGTGTCTAGATCTGGCGCACCAGATCGTGCGTGATGGCGAGGGCGCGACCAAGTTCATCGAAGTCAGGGTCGAGGAGGCCACCGACGACGACGCAGCAGAAAAGATCGCACGGTCCATTGCAGACTCACCGTTGGTTAAGACGGCAATGGCGGCCGAAGACGCAAACTGGGGCCGGATCGTCATGGCTATCGGCAAGGCTGGCCAGCCTGCTGATCGCGACAAGCTCGCAATCTGGATTGGTGACGAACAGGTCACCGCCGACGGATTGGTGCACCCTGACTACAGCGAGGATCGGGCAAACGAATTCCTGACCCAAGACGAGATCGTGGTGCGGGTCGAAATGGGACTCGGAGACGGATCGGCCTCGGTCTGGACATGTGACCTGACCCACGGCTATATCGAGATCAACGCCGGCTATCGGTCGTGATGGCATGGCTATGAGTACCCACACGCCCGAAGAAACTGCTTCGATTCTCACCCAAGCACTGCCATTCATCCAGCAGTTCGCAGGCTCAACTGTTGTCGTGAAATTTGGCGGTAATGCCATGGTCGACCCTGCGCTTTTCACGACCTTTGCCGCTGACATCGTGCTGATGCACTCTGTTGGCATCAAACCAATCGTGGTGCACGGGGGAGGCCCTCAGATCGGTGCGCTACTGAACAAGGTTGGCAAGGAAACCGAGTTCGTTGACGGCCTGCGGGTAACCGACGCCGAGACGCTCGACATCGTGCGCATGGTGCTCGCTGGCAAAGTCGGTCGCGACATCGTGGCCGAAATCAACGTGCACGGACCGCTCGCAGTTGGCGTGTCGGGCGAAGACGCTGGGCTCATCCGCGCCGAGCCGTACAGCGCTGAACACGGCTTCGTTGGTCAGGTAGTCGACGTGAATCCCGACATCATTCACCGACTACTTGCCGAGGGACTCATTCCGGTGGTGTCGACGATCGGGAGCGACGAGCACGGCCAGGCCTACAACATCAATGCCGATACGGTTGCTGGCCACCTCGCGGCAGCAGTTCGTGCGCACAAGCTGATCATGTTGACCGACGTCGAAGGACTGCGACGCGATCCGCGCGACCCGGCCACGCTGATCAGCGAGATCACCTCGTCTGAACTTCACCCGCTCGTCGGCACTGAAACCGTGTCAGGAGGCATGATCCCTAAGGTCAAAGCATGTCTGCACGCCGTCGACAACGGCGTGGACTCGGCGCACATGATCAACGGCACCGTCGACCATGTGCTACTGCTTGAACTTTTCACCGTCGCTGGCATTGGCACGATGCTGCACCCGACCTAAGACCATTCCGCAATAGCAATCTCACGACATCACTACTTCAGTACAGAATTCCGGAGCTCCCAATGACGACCACCACGCATGTCTCACATATCGACAGTGAGATTGATCACTGTCCAATCATGTCGACCTACGGCCCGCCCGAGGTCATGTTTGTGCGCGGCGAAGGTTCGCGTCTGTATGACCCGGCAGGCAAGGAGTACATCGACTGGCTTGCTGGCATCGCAGTGACATCACTCGGGCACGCACACCCTGGTGTTGCTGCGGCGATCGCCGAACAGGCCAAAACCTTGCTGCATGTCAGCAACCTGTTTGCGACTGAGCCGCAGTGGAAGGTTGCTCGGATCATCGACGAACTGGTCGGCGGCCCTCAGGGCAAGGTGTTCTTCTGCAACTCAGGCGGCGAGGCCAACGAGGCCCTGATCAAGCTGGCTCGCAAACATGGCGGACGCGGCCGCCATGTCGTCGTATCGGCATTGCGGTCATTCCACGGACGCACCCTCGCCACGTTGCATGCCACGGGCCAACCCGAAAAGCACGAAGCCTTTCAGCCGCTACCCGAGGGTTTCCGCCACGTTGCCTACAACGACATTGACGCATTGGAGAAGGGCCTCGATGACACCGTTGCCGCCGTACTACTCGAACCAATCCAGGGCGAAGGTGGCATTAACGAGGTTGACCCCGCCTACTTCCCAGCGGTGCGCGAGATGTGCACCGAGCGAGGCATCTTGTTGATGTTCGACGAGGTGCAGACCGGCCTTGGCCGCACCGGCGCCTGGTTTGCACATCAGCACTACGGCATTGAACCCGACGCTATCTCCATAGCAAAGGCACTGGGCAATGGCATGCCCATCGGTGCGATCTGGGCTCGCAACGAGGTCGCTGCTGCATTCAAGCCAGGTGATCACGCCACGACCTTTGGCGGTCAACCAATGGCAGCGTCTGCCGCTCTCGCGACGCTCGAAATAATGAAGCAAATCGACGCCCCCTCGCTCGCAAACACGGTTGGTCAGGCGTTTACCGACAAACTGCTGGCGCTCGATGGTGTTGTTAGCGTGCGGGGCCGTGGACTACTGCTTGCCGCAGAGCTTGATCCAGCGGTGCTCGGTGATCGCACCGCTGGCGACGTTGCGAAAGCATGCCTACATGCCGGTTTGATATTGAATGGCGTGACGCCAACGGCGTTGCGCATTGCGCCGCCGCTGACCATCACGTTTGCTGAGATTGAACAGGGCATCGATGTCCTGCAGGGGGTGCTAGACGCATGAGACATCTTCTGGACGTCGACGACCTATCTGTCGACGAACTACACGAGGTGTTGCGCCGTGCTGCAGACGCTGCTCTGAGCCGCCCACTCGTTGGTCTTGGCGTTGGACTGGTCTTTGACAAACCGTCGGCCCGAACTCGCAACTCCATGGAAATGGCCGTTGTCCAACTTGGTGGCCATCCGGTCTACATCCAAGGTCATGAGGTTGGCTTCGACGTGCGGGAGACGGTCGAAGATGTCGCCCGGACGCTGGCGTGTTTCTATGACTTGCTGTGCGCACGAGTGTTCAAGCACAGCGTTGTTGAACGTATGGCAGCGGTGAACGTGAAGCCAGTTGTCAATCTGCTGAGTGATCGGGCGCATCCCATGCAAGCGCTCGCCGACGTGTTGACAATGCAGGCCGAGTTCGGTGCCGACCTGACCGGACGAACGGTCGCATATGTCGGTGACGCAAACAATGTGACTCGGTCACTCGCAATGGCTAGCGCGATGCTCGGCATGAACGTCACGGTTGGTCACCCTGACGGCTATGGCTTCGACGACACCGACTTGGCAGCTCTGAAATCCAGTGGTACCGAAGTTCGTTTCACGAACGACCCAGTCGATGCGGTCACCGGCGCAGACGCGATCTATGCCGACGTGTGGACCTCGATGGGTCAAGAAGAAGAAACAGCGCAACGTCTCAAAGACTTCAGTGGCTGGACTATTGACGCTGACCTCATGGCCAAAGCGAACGACGGCGCCATCTTTTTGCACTGCCTGCCAGCACATGAAGGCGAGGAATGCACCCGCGACGTACTCGAGTCAAGCGCCAGTCGCATCTGGCCCCAAGCGGCGAACCGTATGCATGCAGCGCGTGGTCTTCTTCACTGGATACATGAGCAATGACTGATCGTCGAGTGTCCAAGGCACAGCGACAACAGGTGATCGCAGATCTTCTTGCGAACGAGGCGGTCACCAGCCAGGACCAGATCGTTGATCACCTTGCGGCTTCGGACATCACCGCAACGCAGGCGACGGTGTCGCGCGACCTTGAAGACCTGAGCGCAATCAAGGTGCGCATGCCCGGCGGCACAAGCGCATATGCCATCCCCGACCACCCGCACGAACAGATTGCACCAGCTGGCCATTTGCGGCGAGTGTTCTCAGAATGGGTCGTTGGGGCTGACTCGTCGGCCAACATAATCGTGCTGCGCACGCTGCCCGGCAGCGCCCACGTTGTGGCCTCTGCGATCGATCGGTCTGGACTCGACGAAGTGCTCGGTACCGTCGCCGGTGATGACACGCTCATGGTCGTTGCCGCCCAAGGTTTCACCGGCGAGTCTGTCGCCGAACTCTTTCGAAGCTACGCCGACCTCGGCTAGCTACCCAACTATCTCCCCGGAGTAATAATTACGTATGTCTGATGCAAAAAAGTCCGACGTGTCCAAAGTCGTACTGGCCTATTCGGGCGGCCTTGACACCTCGGTCATCCTGAAGTGGCTCGAGGTCGAATACGACTGTGAGGTCGTGACCTTTACCGCGGACCTTGGCCAAGGCGAAGAGCTTGAGCCGGCTCGTGCCAAGGCCGAAGCTATGGGCGTCAAAGAGATCTACATCGACGACCTGCGAGAAGAGTTCGTTCGAGATTTCGTCTTCCCTATGTTTCGGGCCAACGCGATTTACGAAGGCGAATACCTTTTGGGCACGTCGATCGCTCGCCCGTTGATTTCAAAGCGGCTCATCGAGATCGCTCGCGAGACGGGCGCCGACGCGATCAGTCATGGAGCCACAGGCAAGGGAAACGACCAGGTTCGTTTCGAAGTCGGCGCCTATGCACTCGAACCTGAAATCAAGGTGATTGCGCCGTGGCGCGAATGGGACCTTGCGGGTCGAGAGACACTGCTTGCCTACGCGGCCGAACACGACATTCCTATCGAACAGACCCGAGGCACCAAGTCGCCTTTCTCGATGGATGCCAACCTGTTGCACATCAGCTACGAGGGCGGACCACTCGAAGATCCATCACAGGAACCGCCAGCGGAAATGTGGCGTTGGAGCACTTCGCCCGAGCTCGCACCGAATGATGGTCAGTACATCGAAATGGGCTACGAACAGGGTGACCCGGTCACGCTCGACGGCAAGCGGCTAACCCCAGCCGAGATGCTCACCGAGCTAAACCGCCTGGGCGGCACGCACGGCATTGGCCGCCTGGACCTGGTCGAGAACCGGTTTGTTGGCATGAAGTCTCGCGGCGCCTACGAGACGCCAGGCGGCACGATCATGTTGAAGGGCCACCGAGCCATCGAGTCGATCACCTTGGACCGTGAGGCAGCACACTTCAAAGACGAGTTGATGCCTCGGTACGCCAAGTTGGTCTACAACGGCTTCTGGTTCAGCCCCGAACGCGAGATGATGCAGGCAGCCATCGATCACAGCCAGCAACGTGTCAACGGCACAGTCATCCTCAAGCTGTACAAGGGCAACGTCATGGTGGCTGGCCGAACGAGCGACGACACGCTGTTCGACTACAAGACGGTGACGTTCGAAGACGACGGCGGTACGTACGACCAAAAGGATGCAGCGGGCTTCATCAAGCTGAATGCGCTGCGCCTTCGCAACCTCGCTCGTCGCAACCTTCGGTAGCGCATGGCTTCCGAAGAGACTCCGTCGCAAGGAGAAGGCGCCACGTTGTGGCATGGTCGGTTTGAGTCGGGGCCGTCCGACGCGCTCATGGCGTACACCGTGAGCCTGCCATATGACCAGCGGTTGGCACGTCATGACATTGCAGGCAGTCGCGCGCACGTACGCGGCCTGGCGCGGGTCGATCTGTTGACGCAGGCCGACGCCGACTCTGTGTTGGTCGCTCTCGACGAGGTCGAAGCCGAACTGGCCGCTGGCACCTTTGCTTTTGTGCCGAGCGACGAAGACATACACACCGCAGTCGAGCGCCGCGTGACCGAGATTGCTGGACCCGCCGGGGCGCGTTTGCACACCGGCCGGAGCCGCAACGACCAGGTAGCGACCGACCTGCGCTTGTTCGTAAAAGAAGAGATGGGCGTTATCGCCGGTCTTGTCGTAGACCTGGCCCAGGTGCTGCACGATCGCGCTGTCGAAGCCGGCGATGCGTACTTGCCCGGTTACACCCACCTGCAACGGGCGCAACCAGTGTTGCTCTCACACCACTTGCTCGCGCACTTCTGGACCTTCAACCGCGACATCACCCGGTTGATGGCGGCTCGTGACGCCGCCGACGTCAGCCCACTTGGCGCAGGCGCGCTCGCAGGAAGCACCTTGCCTCTCGATCCCGACGGCGTTGCCAAGGACCTGGGCTTTTCATCACGTTTCCACAACTCGCTCGATGTCGTGAGCGACCGTGACTATGTGGCAGACGCGCTGTACGCATTGACCATGATCGGCATCCACATGTCTCGCATTGGCGAAGAGTTCGTGCTGTGGTCAAGCGAAGAGTTCGCGTTTGTGACCGTGGATGACGGCTACGCCACCGGTTCGTCGATGATGCCGCAAAAGAAGAATCCTGATATCGCCGAGCTGGCTCGAGGCAAGGGTGGCCGTTTGATCGGCAATCTCACGGGTTTGCTGGCAACGCTCAAGGGCCTGCCGCTGTCGTACAACCGTGACCTGCAAGAGGACAAAGAAGGCCTGTTCGACGCCATCGACCAGATCGCTGCTGGTTTGGTTGCGGTCACGGGCATGATCGCCACAGCGACATTCCGAACCGACAACATGGCACAGGCGGCCGACGAATCAGCAGCCGGTGCGACCGACCTCGCAGACTTCTTGGTGCGCAAGGGCATGCCGTTTCGTGACGCCCATGCGGTTGTCGCTGCAGTGGTACGCGAATCAATCGACAGCGGCCGCAGCCTTGCCGATGCGACCGCAGATGCCGATGATCTCGGGGCTGATGCCGCTGCCTTGTTACGACCTGGGGTTGGCATTCAGCTGAGGTCGAGCCCGGGCGCTTCGGGCCCCGAACCCGTAGCTGCGCAGATGCAGGCCGCAACTGCGGCTCTTGCCGATCTCAAGTCGCAACTTGCGTAGATGATGCGGGAGCACCAGCTTCGTACCAAAGCAGCGTATGAGTCCAATGCAGCCGGTTGGTCCGAACGCACCCAAGCCCACCAGGTCGAGGCGGCAGCGCAGCTTCGAGCCGAGACCGACGGCGTACTGCTCGATCTTGGCTGTGGGCCGGGATGGCATATTCCGATCCTCGCGCCCGCCATTGGCATCGATCTCACCTATGAGATGACTCGGCTCGCTACTGCGCATGGCCCGGTTGTAAACGCCGACATGATGGCGCTGCCGCTAGCTACGCAGTCGATCGGCGGTGTGTGGGCGTCTCGCAGCCTGGTCCACCTTCCTCGGACTGAAGTGCCCATGGCTTTGGCCGAACTACATCGTGTGCTTGCCGTCGATGCCAAGACGTGTATCTGGGTTTTCGAAGGCGACGACGAACAGAAGACGCTTCCCGACGACTCGTTACCAGGCCGCACGTTTTCGTTCTGGCCCCCAGATCTATTGGCTCGGGTGTTCGCTGGCGCCGGTTTTGAGGTTGAGGAAATGGTGCGATGGACCACGATCGGCTCTGACCAAATCATCGTGAAGGCCCGCCGACTTTGGACCTTGGCCGACACTGTTGGACCGAACATGCGGCTGATGGTCTGCGGGCTGAACCCAAGTCCGGGATCTGCTGACTCCGGTGTTGGCTTTCACCGAGCTGGCAACCGGTTCTGGCCAGCCGCACTCCAAGCGGGCATCGTGACACGTGACCGCGATCCACAGCACGCGTTGGCTGCCCATGGCATTGGCATGACCGATTTGGTCAAGCGTGCAACCCGCCGTGCAGATGAGCTAACGAGCGACGAGTACACGACAGGACTCGCACGGGTTCGGCACCTCGTCGACTGGTTAGAACCCGACGCAGTGTGCATGGTTGGCTTGTCGGGCTGGCGTGCGAGCGTTGACCGCAAATCCCAACGTGGTTGGCAGGCGGAGTTGCTTGGCGGGCGCCCCGTCTATGTGATGCCATCGACAAGTGGCCTAAACGCGCATGACACGCGTGACTCGCTCGCAGCGCACCTCGATGCAGCTATGTCTGGGCCGTGATCACCTAACCCGTGTGAGGCTCTTGGCGTCGAGGTAACACGTCGTTCTCTCGCGCGTTCTACGCTGGACAGATGGGGAACTTCACCAGACTGCAGTGGCTCGCGCGGGCCATCGTCATCATCATGGCAACGATCGCCTTCGTTTTGGCCACGATCGCTGTTGCTCCGAGGGCGCATGCACAAGACGATGACGGCCCCGACGCCGAATTCGATAGCCGCGTGGTGAGTTCCGAAACGACATATCAGGTCGTTCCCGATGCCGAGCGGATCGAGGTGAAGCAGACAATCACCATTCGGAACGTCCGTGGCAGCACCCGCAGCGGGAATATCGTTACCGAATACTTTTGGACCGGCCACACCGTGTGGATCGCCCCCGACGCGCGGGACATTTCGATCATGTCGAATGGTGGTGAGCTCACCTATGAGGAATTCGATGAGGTTGAAGACCTGGTCAAGATCTACAGCGTCGACTTTCCGTCCAACCTGTTCTTTGGACAAACGCGGGTACTCGACGTGAGTTACGTCTTGCCGTCGTACACCGACGACGGCCCGCGCCGAATCAACAGTGCGTTGTTGGATTTCAATCTCATCACCTGCTGCAACTTTGAAGAGATCACCATCGAAGTTTTGGTGCCCAACGACTTCATCGTGGTCCCGCCAGAAGACGGAGGATTCACCGAGTCCACGAGCGCTGGCGCGCAGGTGTTCTCGTACTCCGATAGCGAACTGTCTGGCGACTTCACCGACTTCGTGATCAGCGACTGGTTCGCCTTCAACCTTGATGGCTTCGATACGTCGACCGTGGCGCTTGGTGGCGCTGACGCTCGCATTCTCGGATACCCCGACGATCCAGCGTGGCTCCAAGACATGACCGAGCTCGTCGAAGCAGTCGTCGGAACGATGCGAGAACTAACAGGCAACGACTGGAGCCAGGCCGAGCCCGAATTTCAGCAGGTAGCCGACGGAGCATCAGCTGCGATTGATGACAACGGAGTCGAAACGTGGCTAGCAGACGACAGTCTCTCGTTTGTCCCATCAACAATTCCTGAGCAGGCAGTCGCTCTGAGCATGGCGCGACCCTATGTCAACGACTCAAACTTTGAGCTGAGCTGGATGACCGAGGCCACGGTGCGAGCTATGACTTCAGAAGCGGTTGCGAAGTTGCCGGGCGCGACACGCTCCGAACCTCGTGCCCCAACTGGTCTGATATCGACGGCCGCCGAAGGTGAATGGTTTGTGCGCCAGATCACCGACGAGATTGGGTTCGACGGACTGCGTGAGCTCGAACGTCTGGCTGGTACGGCAGAGACGGCGTTTGTTGGTACTGATGACCCGGAGCTGTCGGTGACAATTGACAACGATTGGCGTCGACTGCTTGACCTTGCCGAGCAGCGCATGAGCATGACGGGTATTGGACTGATCATGGAGTCGACGCTGCTGAGCGATGACCATGTCGACGAGTTGGCTACTCGCAACGACGCAATTGAGCGATACGACGCCTTGCGAGCCCGGGTCGGTATCGACGAAGGTCCCATCGGCCTTCGTTCTGCGCTGACGAACTGGCAGTTCGATGATGTCAACGAGATGATCGACGCTGCCAATGCGTCACTTGACGACGCCCAGGCGCTCGCTGGCGAAGCCGCTGATGCAGGTCTTGAGTACCAGCCTGACGAACTCGCGGGCTGGACCCAACATGCTTCAGTCGATGACTTCAGGTCACTCACAAATGGCTTTGATGATCGCCGTGCAGCAATTGATGACATCGTTGCTGCAGAAGCACGCCTCGGAGAGGATCGGGGATATGTGTCGTCACTTGGTTTCGACGAGGCGGGTGCAACGAAGGCCATTGCAGATGCCCGGTCGGCGTTCAACAACGATCGCCTCGAAGGCGTCGAAGACTCACTCGCCAGCTTCGCTGCCATTGAGGCCGACGCGTCGTCCTCAGGTCGCAGCAAGCTCATCACGAGAATGATCGTGCCCATCGCTGCAGTCGTGCTGCTGCTCATAGGCGGGCTGTTCTTCTGGCGCCGTCGCCGTGCGTCCTCAGATGCCCCCGATCCGTCACCGAAGCTAGCTACAGCAGGGGCGGCCATCGTGGCGCCAGTAGCCAATGATGTCATCGACCTCAGGAACGCGCCACCACCCGCTGCCGATGTCGCAGCGTCTCCTCTACCATCGACTCCTCAGGCACCTCCTGTCGACGCGCCACCTCGCCCAGCTAGCAATGTTGCGACAGACACAACCGTCGTCCCTGCTCCCGGCCCTGGATCGGCACCGACGCAAGAACCAGACCCTGCGGTGAGCGACGATGGTGTCGTTGAGTTCTAGCTGACAACGAGTTCGTTAGACACCAAGTTCACACGAATTGGGGCGGGCAAGTAGCGTGTCGGCGACGAGTTGGAGTAGCCCATGGATCTCTATGACGTAATGCGTACAACGTTCGCTTGCCGCGAATGGACCGATGAGCTGGTCTCCGACGAAACGATCTATCGGATTCTCGACAACGCCCGCTTTGCCCCAAACGGTGGCAATCGTCAGGGTCAGCACATCGTGGTGATCAAGGACAAGGAGATACGACGTCAACTGGTGCCCCTAGTCCGCGAAGCGACCGATATCTACATGGCGCAGACGGCGGCTGGCGAGGCCCCATGGAACTCGGTTGCACCGACGTCAGTAGACGAAGCTGCTATTCGATCAGCTGACGGCCCGGTCACCTTTCCAGGCGTACAGGGCATGGTCGAAGCCCCGGTGGTGCTGCTCGTGACCGTGAATCTGGCGGTGGTTGCGAGCTTTGACAAGTACCTTGACCGCGTGGGCGTGATCAGCGGTGCTTCGATCTACCCACTTGTCTGGAACATCTTGATGGCGGCCCGCAACGAGGGCCTTGGTGGCGTGCTCACCACGTATCTGGCCGACAAGGAGCCAGAGGTGCAGAAGCTGCTTGGCATCCCTGCGAACCACGCCGTGGCAGCGATGCTTCCCCTTGGTGTTCCGGTCAAACAACTCACCAAGTTGCGACGCAATCCAGTCGAGGAATTTGTGACGATCGACCGTTTCGACGGCGCCGCATTCTCGGCCTAACCAAGTTCACTGATCCTATGGTTGACGCTTCGGTAAAGGCTGCTGTTCATGGCCATGCGCGGCTCGTCAAACTCTTGCGCTTGGCTCACTCAGCCGAGCGCGCCGCCGCCTTTGCCTACATTGGTCACGCTGGATCGGTGAAGGACCCGGCCGAAAAGGTTGCTCTGGCTGAGATTGAGGCCGACGAATGGGGCCACCGCCAGTCAGTGCTTGAGATCATGAAGGTCTACGACATCCCCGTGTCGAAGATGCTTGAGGTCCGGTTCTTCGTGATCGGACGACTGATTTCTTTGAGCTGCTACGCGATCGGCTGGTTCATGCCGTACTACTTCGCGGGACGCCTAGAGAGCGGCAATGTGTGCGAGTACTTCATCATGCAGCAGTACTTCCACGAGCTCGGTATCAATGACCACGACGACGTGCTCTATGAGATGGGCATCAAGGAGAAGGAACACGAGCAGTACTTTCTCGATCGCATCTCAAACAAGCGTGTCTTGCCGATTTTTCAGCGGGTTTTCCAGTGGGGCCGCAACGCAAGCTACAACGATGTAGATCTTGCGGCGCCGCACGATCCGGCACTGTCATCTCGCTATTGCGCCCGCCACGACGAAAGCGACCGGGCCCGACCTAGCCGCCGCCTTCGCACCATGCAGCACTAGGACAGCACTAGGCGCGGGCGCAGAGCTCGGCACTAGGCGCGGGCGCAGAACTCGGCCTGGTTAGCTGGTCGGCGTGAACTCGGCGGTCATGTGTTTGATGCCGTTTATGAAGTTCGAGCAGAGGTAGTCGGGTTCGCCGGCCACTTCGATATCTGGCAGGCGGTAGAGCAGTCCACGGAAGATAGTGGCGAGTTGGCGTCGGGCGAAGTGCGCGCCAAGGCAAAAGTGCGGTCCCGGTCCTCCGAACCCAACGTGGTCCGACGCGTCGCGAGTGATATCCATCTCGTGAGGTCGGTCGAAGGTGCGGTCATCCCGATTGGCCGACGCGTACCAGAGCACAACCTTGTCGCCTTCGCTAAAGGTGTGGTTGCCGAGCTGCACGCCGTCTTGGGTCACGGTGCGTCGAAAGTGGATCACCGGCGACGAGAGCCGAACGATCTCCTCGACTGTGTTGGCGATGCGGCCGTCGAAGTCCTCCATCAGGAGTGCTCGTTGATCTGGGTTCTCCGTTAGTAGCAGGAGCCCGTGGCTCGTGGCGTTGCGGGTGGTCTCGTTGCCTGCAGCGCACAGCAAGACGAAGAACGACGCGAGCTCGTCATCGGTCAACTTCTCGCCGTCGACCTCGGCGTTGACAAGGGCCGACGTCAGGTCGTCGGTGGGGTTGTCCCGCCGGTTCTGCGCCATGGTGTGCATCAGTTGGGCGAGCGTGCCACCAGCAGAGAGATACGCCTCGATTGGATTGGCGCCCTCAGGGATGAATTCGGTGTCTCCGTTCGAAAGGATGATGTTTGTCATGTCGAAGACCATGTCGTACTCGGACTCGGGAATGCCCATGAGGTCACAGATCAACGCCAGTGGAAGTTTCGCTGCGACCTCGGTGACGAAGTCAACAGACCCCTTGCTGGCCACGCTGTCGATCACGGCTTCGGCTTTTACTTCGACCGCATCATTGAGTTTCTCGACCATTCGCGGGGTGAAGCCCTTGGAGACGATCCGGCGGAGCCGTGCATGCCGGGGATCGTCCATGCTGATCATGGAGCCGAAGAACTCCCGCATCTCGATCGGGAGGTCCGGAATATTGGATCCTTCACCCGAACAGAACAGCGCCGGCTGTTTGCTGGCTTCGACGACGTCAGCGTGACGAACCAGGGAGTAGTAGCCACGGCCCGGTGGAATGACGAATTCCCCGTCGATTTCCAAGCCAACTTCTTCGCTGAAGAGCAGCTCGTCGCTCGCCCGCAGTTGGGCAAACACGCCCTCTCGCACCTCGCGCGGGTCGGACCAGAATCCATCGAGATCCATAAGCGTTCGTTGATCGAATGAGGCCGTCATGTTTGGCTGCATCACGTCAACCATAGAGGTTCTTCCGGTGGCGTCGAAAGCGGTTGCCATGACGGAGCGAAGCGGTGACCCTGGGCTTCTGTTCCGTTGCGTCAGTGTCATGAACCTCCAGCTGGTGCTGATGAGCGGTTCAGTCGGTTGGGCGAGTGAGGAACGCTTCGTCGACCACTACGTCTTCACCAGCGCGAGGGCCCATGAGCTTGGCCATAAGGTGCTCGCCCGATGTTGTTTCGGGGTAACGCGGCGGATTGTCTTCATCGCAGCAGACATCGAGCACCCGGATCACGGCATCGTGATTAGGTTGCTGGAACCACGCGATCGATCGACGGCGCGCCGCGCCGTTCTCGTCAGGAGTTGGCGGCACGACACGGTGCACGGTTGAACGCCACCGGTCGTTGGTCCACTCGGCGAGCAGATCACCAAGGTTTACGAGAAAGCCGTCGACTGGCGGGATCACATCGTGAAAGGTGCCGTCTAGGGCGAGCATCTGCAGGCCGCGAACGCGGTCCGCTAGCAAGATCGTCATGCTGCCGTAGTCGCTGTGCGCTCCCATGCGCAGCTGGCTTGGGCTCGGCGAGTGCCCCGGCATTCGTTGGTAGTGGTTGGCACGCATCACGCTCGGAGTGCGGTCCAGGAATGGCAGAAAGAACCCGACTGGCAAGCCAAGACTTCGGGCGAAGACCTCGGACAGTGTCCTACCGAGTTGTTCGCAAGCGTCCCAGTAGGCCAGGTAGACCTCTCGCATGTCCGCTGGTTCGGCCGGCCACACGTTGGGCGAGAAGTACGTCGCTGCCACGTCGGCAGACATGCCCGCAGGGACCTCGTTGCGGCCAATATTGAACGCTTCGAACAAGTCAGGTTCTGAGTCGATCCCCAGGCTGTAGCTCAGGGCTTCGGATTCGAACGGTGCATACCCGCGGTTCGCAGCCGCATCGTCCATGAAGTAGCTCATCTTCTCTTCGACCGGTAGGTCGAAGAACTCGCCACTGACGTCGAGCATGCGTTGCATCAGTTCAGTGGGTACGCCATGACCGGTCAGGGACAGAAAGCCAGAGCCCATGCACGCCTGGTCGACGTCATGAGCGACAGCATCCATGGCATCGGGATCCCCGCTGAACCAGCCACTCAGGTCGACCGGGGTCGCGGTTGCATCATCCAAGGACACCTTCTTGGGCAATTGCTGGTGCGACGTCATGAAGGCCGGGTGTCCGATCTGTGAATGTCTCTTGATCATAGAAACCTTGGCAGCACATGCGCTAGAACGGTGGCGAGATGAATGCAAACGACACCACCGTTCCCACGTTGCGGGCCCGTAACGCCGCCCGCCTATTGACGCAGGGTGAAGCCGCAGCGGCGGCGCGTCCGTTCGACACTGTTCCTCAAATTGACCTCTCTGCTCTAAGCGAAGGATCGCGCGAGGCTGCAGGGGAAACAGCGCAAGAGATTCGTCAAGCGTGCCTCGAAGTCGGCTTCTTCTATATCGCCGGCCACGGGGTCGATCCAGCGCTGCTCACCGATGTATTCGACATCGCTGAACGGTTCTTCGCATTGCCCCACGAAGACAAGGAGGCTGTGTCCATTCTGAAGTCGCCAAAGATGCGTGGCTACACAGGGCTACTCGAAGAGAACACCGATCCGGACAACCATGGTGACCTGCACGAGGGTTTCGACATCGGCCTCGACCTGGCCGACGACGACCCGGATGCCCACGGCGACGTGTACGGCTGGGGTCTGAACCAGTGGCCCGACATGCCGGGATTTCGTGAGCTGGTGGTGAGCTATCACGCCGCCATGAGCGATCTCGCAATACTGCTGTATCGAGGCTTCGCTCTGTCGCTCGACCTCGACGGCGACTATTTCGTTCCCAAGCTGACCAAGCCGATTTCAGAGCTGCGGCTGTTGCGCTATCCGAGTCAGCCGATTGCCGATGACAGGGTTCTCGGCATTGGCCAGCACTCGGACTACGACATGTTCACCATCTTGGCGACCGATGACGTTCCGGCCCTTGAACTTCTGAATGCGGCCGGCGATTGGATTCCAGCGCCACCGATCCCGGGCACGTTCATTGTGAATGTTGGGGATCTACTCGAACGGATCACCAACGATCTCTATCGGTCGACCGTGCATCGCGCTGTCAATCGCCACGACTGCGATCGTTATTCGCTCCCGTTCTTCTCGAACATCGATCCGCTCGAAGTCATCGACGTGCTTCCAAGTTGTGTCTCCGAAGAACGCCCTGCCCGCTACGAACCGATCGCCGCCGGCGTCTACGTCGAAGCCCTAATGAACGACGCCTACGGCCGCTAGGCCAAAGCGGTCAGTTCATGCTGTCGGTCGAGCAACTGCTCCGCCCGACAGATCGTCAACAGATTCTCAGCCATGGCCCTAACGTCACGGGTGCCAGGAGGTTCAGCGGATAGCTGAGAGCGTGCGAGTCGAAACAAGCTGAACCGTGGCCTAGCGGCCCGTGAGCGCAGCGAACAAGAGCGGGAACGTGAGCCTGGAGGCTTCTGAGCTTGT
>Ga0114956_1001271_pt1 | contig 19694 bp, 18 predicted proteins | sample MaitaG_FD_87304 | JGI IMG/M metagenome (GOLD analysis project Ga0114956, IMG submission 87304) | Marine algal microbial communities from Maine, USA - Maine_Asex2 metaG | ecosystem: Host-associated > Algae > Red algae > Unclassified | place: Maine, USA | collected 2015-01-05 | reverse complement strand
CAGTGCAGCTCAAATACTGCCTGATGACGACTTGCCCGCCAACGCGTTCGGATTTCTGATCACCCCAAGCGCCGTGCTCGCGCTTCTGCTTGGCGTCTCCACTGCAACAGCAGCGAACTGGCCGGTTGGTGAGTCTGATAATCCCGATTGTGCAGACCCGTTGGCGGTGGAAACAGCGACTATTCAGCGCATCACTGATGGCGATACGGTGGTTCTGACGGACAACCGGCGAGTTCGCCTAATCGGTATAAACACGCCAGAACTAAACGATGCGGATGAGCAACTTCGTAAGGCAGCGCTCGCAGCGCAAAACACGTTGCAATCACTATTGCCAGATAATGAACCGGTCCTGCTTTATACAGGAACCGAATCACACGATCGGCACAACCGACTGCTCGCCCATGTGGTTCGAAAAGCTGATCAGCTCGCAGTAGCAGCCGTTCTGTTGAAACAGGGGCACGCAATGCACATTGCAGTTGCGCCAAACAATCTCTGCGCGACCCACTTTGCCCGTCTGGAGACCATTGCAAGAACTCAGCAACTGGGGCTCTGGAAGATTGGTGAGGATGTGCATAGTACAAAGGCTGCCAGTATCAGCAAAAAAAGTCGCGGGTTCAAACTGATCACTGGCACGGTGACTCAGGTGCAAACCGGAACAAAACATACTCAGCTACTCATCGATGACAATTTTGCATTGAAGGTACGCAAAAAACTGGCAAACAAACTAAATAGTGATGGAGCACTACTGGCACTAATTGGAAAGCAAGTCGAGATTCGCGGCTGGCTTAGTGGACGAAAAAACAAAAAAAGTCTGTGGCTGCAACACCCTGCCAACTTGCGTCAGCTGGTCGAATAACCATGCTTTATCTGATTGATTGCAGTATCTATATTTTTCGCGCCTGGCAGACGCACCCACCATCGATTATCAATACCCATGGTGAACAGGCAAATGCCGTACACGGATTTACCGATACGCTTGCTCATATACTTACTGAAAAGCAGCCAGAGTTTATAGCCTGCGCATTTGATAAAAGCGCCAAAACCGGAGAACGCTATACCATTTTTCCCGAATACAAAGCCAATCGGGAACCTGCACCACCAGAGCTACAAATTCAATTTGATCGTTGCATTCAAGTCGCAGCAGCTATGGGTATTCCCACATTTTCCAGTACCAAAGTCGAAGCGGATGACATCATCGGTAGCTTTTCTCAACTTGCCCATCAGTCCAGACAAAAAGTAACTATTGTCAGCGCTGACAAAGATCTTGCACAATTCATCGGTGAGGGTGACTGCTATTGGAACCTGGCCAGAAAAGAACAATACGACTACCGGCAACTGACAAAAAAATTCAAAGTACTACCCGAACAGATGGCCGACATGCTGGCACTGTGCGGTGATAAAGTGGACAACGTGCCAGGCATTCCCGGGGTTGGCCCAACCACTGCTGCAAGATTATTAAGAAAGTGGGAAACACTGGATGGCGTTATCGAGAACCAGGAGCGCATAGCCAGCATGCATTTTCGTGGTGCCCCGAGAATAGCCACACTGGTTGCCGAAAACGTTGAGACCGTAAGGTTGGCACGACAACTAACCGGGCTTATTATTGACACATCCTTGCCAAACTCAATGAATGATTTGAAACGCCAAACACTATCAAATAGTCTTGTTGCCCAAAACCTGATTGAAGCCGGTGTATCTGAGCAGCGTGCCCACAAACTGGCACTGAGCATTGAACCAAAAACGTTGTGCTAATCACATGAGTCGTAAAAAGGCATCCGCTCAGCAGCGACGCTCGAAAAAAAACAGTCGCCAGACTTCCAGCACCGCTCGTGGTCGTCGGGGAAGTAAAGGTTCGCACGTTAACAGTTCGAACAAACCTTTAACGCCAACAAAAGAACCTGAACAAGAAATAGAAGTTGAAGATACGGTTATTCTGCTATTCAACAAACCTTTTCAAGTGCTGTGTCAATTCACTGATCAAGACGAGCGTGAAACGCTTGCGAGCTATATAAAAATTCCGAAGTTGTATGCAGCCGGCAGACTCGATCGGGACAGTGAAGGGCTACTGCTATTGACAAACAATGGCATGCTACAACACCGCATTGCTCATCCCGATTTCAAATTGCCAAAGACTTACCTGGTGCAACTCGAAGGTGATGTTTCAGGTAAAGCCATCAAACAACTGTGTGAAGGCGTCAAGCTAAAAGATGGCATGACCGCGGAGGCTGATGCAAAACAGGTTGAGCGACCTGAATGGTTGTGGCCACGCAACCCACCGATACGCGTTCGTAAGGACATCCCGACGAGCTGGATTCAGCTTACCATTACTGAGGGGCGTAATCGCCAGGTTCGCCGCATGAGCGCAGCGGTTGGCTATCCCACATTGCGCCTGATACGCACCCATATTGGAGCCCATAGTGTGAGCGGAATAGCACCGGGCGAATACAAGGAAGTGGCAGACACTTTGGGGTAGTATCAGGATAGATTTATCGCAAACCTACTACGCCATCACAACTCCTGATAACACTAATGGGCAGGTCTTGGGACGCTGATATACTCGCTCAGTGAAGAACATTCATCCATTTTTTACGCGCTGTGTAGCGGCCATAGTATTGCTCTTTTTGCTCATGGGTGCATCGAGCGCTGCGGCAAATCTGCGCGTTCATGATGTTCTTATAAATGACGAGATCAACACGCCGGTCGATAACATCGGCAAACCAATCGCCATTAACCTGCAATTCTCTGCAATGGGCAGAGATATCCAATTGCAGCTCCAACCATCGCGTCTGAATCGAATTGCCAAGCTGGCCGGGATGCAACATCAGTCTCTGCCTTTTTTCTATGAAGGTCAGGTTGAAGGCGATGCAAACTCATGGGCACGCGTAAGTATAAACAACGGCAAGCCCAGCGGTTATCTATTTCACTACGGCAAATTGCTGCAGCTTGAAAGTCGAACTCATTTGCGTGGGCTGATTGAAGAATCTGATAACGACAGCCCATTTATATTGATAGAACCATCCTCTTCAGTCAAAGCTGCATCGATGCTAAAGAGCCTGAATCTGCCAGTAGATAATCTGAGCTTCCCGGTGGATAAAGAGCAGTACGCGCCACGCTATGAATTAAGCAACGACCCGGCATTTCATGCACAGAGTAATGCAACGCAAAATACGCTCACGCAGGCGTCCGAGCAATTTAGTAGTCGAATCAGCTTGTCTGCTCCGAATAGTATTTCTCAATCAATCACTACCAGAGACGCCATTGGCACTGCAGTAACACGTGCAATTCGCATTGGTATTGTTGTTGACAGCCGCTTTAATGAGGCACATCAAAACCGTGGTCTAGCCCGCGCACTCAGTATTATCAACTCAGCTGATGCGATATACCAATCGCAGCTGGGTGTTGCCATTATTGTTGAGGGCATCCGTGTCTATGATGACCCGGCAACCGATCCGATGCGAAATAGCGGTGGCACTGTAGATGAGATACTCGGCAGTTTCAGATCTATACGTATAGCTGATGAACGTTTATCAAATGATCTGACACTGGTGCATTTGTTCAGCGGTCACCGTGACCCTAATCGGGTTATCGGACTGGGCTGGATAAGCACGGCCTGCCGATTAGACGGATACGACTTGAGTATGTCTACCCCGTTTCCATTTGATGCCCTTTTAGCTGCACATGAAATTGCGCACAATCTGGGTTCATTGCACGACGATAATCCGCAATGTATAGTTGAAAACAACCGCCAGTCGAACACTCTTATGTGGCCTGAGCTCTCAGGTTCGAGCACGGCAGAATTTTCAGCCTGTAGCATGCGTAACATGCAAGCCTCGAAGAACGCCAGCTGCAACATCGATAACATCGATGTTGGCTTGCGCTTGCGTACCTACCCGAGCAGCGACTCATTACGCCGCTCAGTGGAAATTCAAGTGACGAACAAGGATCTTTATCAACGATCAACAGAATTGATATCCAGCACAGCATTCCCGGTCGGCACCTTGATTGAAGATGTTAGCGCTGGTTGCTACGTCAGCGGAAGCGTTGTGAATTGCAATCACGGTACGCTCCGGGCCCAGACAAGCCACAGTATGTCCTTGTCAGCAACGCTATATAATCGCAGTACCGAAAATGTACTGAGCAGCGTTGAGCTTTTGAACGCAACCGATGTTCGTACCGTAGACAATCGCGCGGTCATACAGCTGCTTACTTTCGACTCAAGTACCGGTGAAGCGATTGGAACTGAAAGCCAGGTGTTTGACGATACGGTGTATCAGAGCGATGTTGTGAGTGGCCTGGGTGGTGTTTCCACTACGCTACTAACAACACTTTTACTTGTTCTAAGCCAAAGAGCAGCGCTACTAAGACGCAGAATCAAGCGGTACGCTTCACCGAATAGCTGGCAATAGCACTCAAGGCTGATCGATAGTCGGACTCTGGTAGAACCGACAATGCATCTGCTGCCTGCGATGCATAGTTTTCTGCAGTCAACAAACTCTTCTCCAATGCCTGGGTGTTTTTTATAGCATCGAGCACACCAGGCAAGGCATCCAGACCATCATCGACAATCGCGCGAGCAACCAGGTTTCGTTCGTCCACCGAACCATCACGCATGGCATAGATGAGCGGCAAAGTCGTTTTGCCTTCAGCCAGATCGTCACCCACGTTTTTACCGGTTGAATCGCTGTCGCTTTGGTAGTCGAGCACATCATCCACAATCTGAAATGCCGTACCCAGCTTATTGCCATATTCGGCCAGTGCGACGCGCGTTTCATCCGGCTGATCAGCCAGTACCGCACCCAGCTGCGTGGCAGCCTGAAACAGCCGCGCTGTTTTTGCTTCGATGACCTCTATATAGCGCTCTTCTGTTAGTTCCGGGTCGTTCACGTTGAGCAGCTGCATGACCTCCCCTTCCGCTATCCGGTTAGTCGTACGAGCCAGAATATCCATGACTCTCATGCTTTGCACATCGACCATCATTTCGAACGAACGTGAATACAGAAAATCACCTACCAGCACAGCCGCCTCGTTACCCCATACGGCATTGGCTGTATCGCGGCCACGGCGCAAGTTGGATGCATCAACGACATCGTCGTGCAGCAAAGTCGCCGTATGAATAAATTCGATTATGGCTGCCACAGTAATATGATGCTGCCCGCTGTAGCCACAGGCGCCGGCTGCCAACAGCACCAGTTGCGGGCGCAGACGTTTACCGCCACTGCCAATGATATAGCCCGCCAGTTGATTCACCAGCACGACCTCAGATTGGAGCCGCTCGCGAATCTGAGCATCCACGCGTTGCATGTCACTGGCCACCAGGGCACCGCTTTGGTCTAGAGACATTGGCATAGCTGTGGCGATATGTTCTGGTTGTTGCATAGGTACTAACTATACGGACAAGCTTTGGATTTGTGACATTCAGGAGGTCAACTCGTTCGAATTTAGGGGCGCTGATTATCTGGCTTCACTGAGAAGTGGGAGATATCGACCCAGTTGGCAGCCAATCGATCTGTTGGCCAACACATTGACGATATAGCAACCAGCCGATATACTGATGGGCTGTCCGCCGTGCTTGCACTGGATTGACAGACGGCCTTCAGGATTGGCCGGCAAAGGTTAGCTGATAGCAGCAACCTGAGTTTTTATTAGATACTAAAAACCTGCATGGCACCCACGGTGGATGTGCAGCAATTTGTGTGGAGCACTATTAATTATATGTACGCGGTAATCAAAACCGGTGGTAAACAGTACCGAGTCAGCACCGGTGACAAACTCAAAGTAGAATCGCTCGAAGCGGGCGAAGGCCAGGATGTTCAGATCAACGACGTTCTGATGATCGGTAACGGTGACAACGTTACTGTCGGCTCCCCATTACTACCCAATGCGTCTGTTACGGCACGCGTTTTGGAGCATGGCAGAGCCAAGAAAGTGAATATTGTGAAATTCCGGCGGCGCAAGCACCATCGAAAACAGATGGGGCATCGTCAGAACTACACTGAACTAGAAATTACCGGCATTAACGCGGGCTAAACGGAGAACCAGTACCATGGCACATAAGAAAGCAGGCGGTAGTACCCGCAACGGTCGCGATTCAGAGTCAAAACGACTCGGCGTGAAGAAATTTGGTGGCGAAGTTGTAGTACCCGGGAACATTCTTGTTCGCCAGCGCGGCACACGTTTCCACCCAGGGCTGAACGTAGGCATGGGTAAAGATCACACCCTGTTCGCAAAAATTGATGGCGTGGTCCAGTTTCAGGAAAAAGGCCAGAACAAGCGAAAGTTCGTCAACATCGTTGCAGAATAAGCTCGTAGTAGCACCAGATGTATTAAGGTTCCCGAGAAACCCGCTCTGAGCGGGTTTTTCTTTGCCCGAGTAATTCATTCGAATCATCCCGACCAACCAGCCTCCACCACTCTTTATCTTCTTTGGCGACAGGCTTTTGCGGTTCGCTGACAGACTCGGACAATGCCGGTCCAGCCATCGTTTCGACGGGCTGGTTGGGTAATGCTTCCTCACGCCCTGCTAACACCATTAGCTCACGCAGGATAACCAGCTGTCGTCGCGACCAGGTACTGCGAGGCACGCTCAAAGCTGTCAGCAGCACGGCATTGGCCGCATGACCAACATTCATGCCCTCAGGGAGCCCCAGACGCCATGCAAACACTAATGCATCGCCACGAGTTGCAGGTGAATCCGACGTTTCGCGCAAAGCGTTCATAAGAACGCTACGTGCGTCACAAAGCGGAAACAGCGCTACGCTTGATAACTGTTTTGTACTAGACATGGGGCCAGTGTGACAGCTCGATATGAGCTAAACTCTGCCTCACCTCGCAGTTCCATTACCCGCCAGCAGCAGTAGTACTATCATTGTGAAATTTGTAGACGAAGCCAGAATAAACGTAATCGCCGGAGACGGAGGCAATGGCTGTATGAGCTTCCGGCGCGAGAAGTACATCCCACGCGGTGGTCCTGATGGCGGAGACGGTGGCGATGGCGGCAGCGTATTTCTGCTCGCTACCGACGATCTGAACACATTAATGGACTTCCGTCACAAACGGACCTACCTGGCCAAGCGAGGTGAAAATGGCCGTAGTCGCGACTGTACCGGCGCTAAGGGTGACGATTGCATCATTGAAGTTCCGGAGGGCACCGTGGCAACCGACAGGCTCACTGGTCGCGTTGTGGCGGATCTTAAAAAAGACGGTGAACTGGTCAAAGTTGCCAAAGGTGGATTTCATGGCCTGGGCAACGCCCGCTACAAAAGCTCCACTAACCGAGCGCCGCGCAAAACCTCCGATGGCACTCCCGGTGAGCGCCTGGAGCTGCAGCTCGAATTAAGGGTACTGGCTGATGTGGGTTTACTCGGGCTACCGAACGCCGGTAAATCAACACTAATCAGAAGCGTCTCGTCTGCAACGCCAAAAGTTGCCGACTATCCGTTTACTACCTTAATTCCGAATCTGGGTGTGGCAAGCGTTGAGCCGCACAGAAGTTTTGTCATCGCCGACATTCCGGGTCTGATAGAAGGTGCAGCTGAGGGTCACGGACTAGGCGTTCGATTCCTTAAACACTTAACGCGCAATCGACTTCTGCTGCATGTGATCGACATACAACCAGTAGATAACAGTGACCCAATTAAAACCGCGAAAGGTTTGGTTGGCGAGCTCGTCGCACATAATCAGGCACTGGCTGAGAAACCTCGCTGGCTGGTGTTAAACAAAACTGATTTGATTCCTGAAGAAATGCTGGATGATCTGTGTCAGGAGATCGTTGATGGACTTGATTGGCAAGGCCCTGTTTATAAAATTTCAGCGGCAACCGGCGTCGGTACAAAACAACTTTGTAGCGACATCATGATTCAACTTGAACAGTGGCATCAGGAAGAAAAAGAGGCGGCAGAAGCCGCAGCCGCAAAAGCTGCAAGTGACGCCGAAGCGGCTGCTGCAGAAAAACAAAAACAAAAAGATCTACACGCCGCGCAAGTTTCAGAGTCAGCGACAACAGATGTTCCACAAGCTACACTGGGCCAAAACAACAGGGACACTTAAAGCAATGCGTGAGCGATTAACGCGCGCAAATCGATGGGTTGTCAAAGTAGGTAGCTCACTGCTTACTGCTAATGGTCTTGGTTTAGATCATCAACTTATCCAGCAATGGTCGGCACAGATGGCCACGCTGGTTGCTGAAGGCCATGAGGTGGTGCTGGTATCAAGCGGGTCGATTGCCGAGGGTATGTCACGCCTGGGCTGGAAAAAACGCCCTACTGCCGTTCATGAGCAGCAAGCAGCTGCAGCGGTTGGACAAATGGGTTTGATTCAGGCCTACGAATCAGTCTTCAAACAATTCAATCGCAACACTGCACAAGTACTGCTGACTCACGAAGACATGGCAGACCGTCGCCGCTATCTCAATGCGCGCGCGACGTTGAACACCCTGCTCAGTTTTGGTGTACTGCCGATCGTTAATGAAAACGACACAGTTATTACCGATGAAATTCGACTTGGAGATAACGATACACTTGCAGCAATGGTTGTCAGTCTAATCGAAGCAGATGTACTGGTCCTGCTTACCGATCAGGACGGACTGTACGACAAAGACCCGCGCACAAATAACGATGCATGCCTTTTGGATATAGCCAATGCAAGTGATCCGGCAGTACATGCAGTCGCCGGACCCAGCGGTTCTCACATTGGTAGTGGCGGAATGTCCACTAAAATTCAGGCCGCTGAACGCGCTGCTAAAAACGGTGCAACAACGATCATTGCATCCGGAATGGAACCCGATATTTTGCTGCGACTGCGTAACGGCGAACACTTGGGCACCATGCTAACCACAGATCAGGCACCACAAGATGCACGTAAGCGCTGGCTGTCTAATCAGCTACGAGTGAAAGGCACCATTACGATAGACAGCGGAGCAAGAAAAACACTGCTTGAGCATGGCGCAAGCTTATTGGCAGTCGGTGTGACTCAATGCGATGGCGACTTTCAACGCGGCGAATTGGTTTCCTGTATTGACAAACACAAGATCGAACATGCACGTGGCCTGATAAATTACAGCTCTATAGAAACACGCAAACTACTCGGACACTCGAGTAACGATATAGCAACGCTGCTGGGTTATGAAAGAGAACCCGAATTAATACACAGGGATAACATGGTGCTATCCAAACCCTGAATGACAATACTCTGCTTGCAACCCGGCGCTGTTGAGTTAATACAAAATCTCAATAGCAAACAGACTAGTGCAGAAGAATACGCACAGGATGTTATCAGCAACTATCGGGCAAATTCTCAACTCAATGCGGTTTCGTATTTCAACACGCAAAGGTTACTCGACGCAGCAACACAGTCGGATAAAGCACGCAATGCCGGCCACAGCGGTAGCGCATTAGGCGTGCCTATTATTATTAAGGACAATATTAATACGACCAGTTATCCAACAACGGCCGGAACAACTGCACTGCTGGACCATCAAACCAGAACCAGTGCCGGTGTGGTCAGCGACCTTGAAGCACAAGGCGGCATTGTCGGTGCAAAAGCCGGGATGCACGAACTGGCGTTTGGCATAACATCGAATAACGCCGTGACCGGGGCTGTCTGCAATCCACACGACCCAACAAAAATAGCCGGTGGTTCATCGGGTGGAACAGCCAGTGCTGTTGCTGCAGGCATCTTTCCGGTTGGTCTGGGCAGCGATACTGGAGGTTCGTGCCGTATACCGGCAGCACTGTGTGGGGTTGTCGGTTTTCGTCCAACTACTGACAGTTACGCCGCCGATGGCATTGTTCCTATTTGTCATACACGCGATACCGCAGGTCCGCTGGCGCGAAGTGTTGAGGACATTGTATTGGTCGATCGTGTGCTAAGGCGAAAATACAGTAAGCCAATCCAGCTAGTCACCATGCCGGACCTGACACTCGGTGTACCGAAAGAACTGTTCTACGAGAATCTTGAAAACGAAGTCGAGCAGTCGATTTACAGCACGTTAAATCGTTTGGAACAGGCCGGTGCCAAACTGGTTGAAGTGTCGTTCAGTCGCGCCTGGGAATATCTGGATGAAATCAGTTTTATCATTGCAGCGTATGAAGTCATTCCGGATTTAACGGCATACCTTGAACAGCATGCGCCCGGGATTTCTGTCGAACAAGTGATTGACAATATTGGCTCACCAGATGTCGGTGGCATTTTGCGAAGCCACTCAAGTGCCGACGCCATAGCCGAGGACACTTATAAAGCCGTAATGGGTATTCATCGTCCTGCAATGCAAGCACACTACGAACGTGTTTTTCGCGAACATAATCTATCGGCCATTGTTTTTCCAACAACCTCCGTACGAGCACGAGCGATTGGTCTTGATGACGAAATTGAACTTAACGGTGAATCAGCACCCACGTTTTCAACTTATATTCGCAATACAGAACCAGGATCTGTACTCGGTGTGCCAGGGATTTCATTGCCCTGTCCGGATGTGAGCGGGCTGCCGATTGGTATTGAGTTCGATGGGCTTGCAGGTGGCGATTGCGCATTACTGGCATTGGCGAGTGCTGTCGAAAAGGAGCTATTCCGCACGAAATAGGCTATTTATCCAAAAACTTTTCTGTTTTTACAGATTCATGAGCGTTACCAGGAATAGAAGCAAGCTCTAGTGAAGAATTGAACAGTGTTTGCGTGACCAAACAGGAAGTTTACACTCAATGAAAACCTTATCGATGAGAATATCTATCGGCCTGCTGGCAATGACTTTGCTATGCATTGGTGGATGTCAATACCAATACGATTATGACTACACTCACGATGTGCTAACCACCGGAGCCGGGTATGGTGCTCATTGCACTGATAGCGAAATTGATTCAGCCAACGAAAAACTCATCGCTGAATACTCAACCCACGGTATAGAATCAAAGACTCAACCGTACCCAGCGGTGATTAAATACGATTCAGTGTCAGATACTTTACGAGTATGCGAACAACAAAACGCCAGCACTGAGTCTGGCGTTCCGAATACATCTAAGCAAAAAGGCTTGCTGCCTGATTGATCAGTGGCACAACACCACTCTAAAATTACAGTGCGCGAAAATTAAAGGGCGCGCACCTGACTGTTGAAACGGCTCTTATAGCGTGCCGCCTTGTTCTTATGAATCAGACCCTTACGGGCCATATGGTCAAGAACCGGGATGGCTTCCCTGAGCGCTGTCTCAGCGGTGCCTTTGTCGCCAGCTTCAATAGCTGTAAATACCTGCTTGACCTTGGTTCTCATCATGGAACGTTGGCTTGCGTTGCGTTGGCGAGATTTCTCGGCCTGGCGTGCGCGTTTTTTTGCCTGTGCTGAATTCGCCACGGACTACCTCTTGATATATGTGTAAAAATGACAGTTAGCCGGCTATTATGCTCGGCTGGAAACAAAGAGTCAATCGCCTCCCGTGGCAACCACTATAATTTGCACACGATTATTCGTCTGCCAGTATGGACAAACCCAGAGTGAGTCTGACTAAATCCAGTTCTATCGTCGGTATCATGACCCTCGCCTCTCGGGTACTCGGATTCGTCCGGGATCAGGTGCTGGCGATCGTCTTCGGCGCCGGGGCGATTACCGATGTATTTCTGGTCGCCTTCAAAATCCCGAATTTTCTGCGCCGCCTGTTTGCCGAAGGTGCTTTTGCTCAGGCTTTCGTGCCGGTTTTCACCGAATACAAGGAAACCCAGACCCCCGAGGCGCTTCGAGACCTTGCGGCGCACGTGGTTGGCACGCTGGCGCTGATTCTGCTGGTTGTCAGCACTTTGGGTGTAATGTTAGCGCCATTGCTGGTCATGTTGTTCGCACCCGGATTTATTGACGATCCAGAACGGCTGGACCTCGCAACCCACATGTTGCGCATCACGTTTCCGTATCTGTTTTTCGTGTCTTTGCTGGCGTACGCAGGCAGTATCCAGAATACCTTCGGCAAGTTCGCCGTGCCATCATTTACCCCGGTGCTGCTAAACGTCTGCATGATTGCCGCAGCTTTGGTGTTCTCACCTATGTTCGAAAAACCGATTGTGGCACTGGCATGGGGTGTATTTGCTGCCGGTGTGCTGCAACTCGCTTTGCAGCTGCCCTTTCTGCAAAGCCTTGGCTTGCTGCCAAAGCCACGCTGGGGATGGAAGCACAGTGGCGTCAGACGCATTCTGAAGCTCATGGCTCCAGCGATTCTTGGTTCTTCAGTGGCACAGATAAACTTGCTCCTCGATACCGTCATCGCATCCTTTCTGACCGTAGGAAGTTTAAGCTGGCTTTACTACTCCGATCGTTTGATGGAGTTTCCACTGGGCCTGCTGGGTGTCACGCTTGGCACAGTTATTTTGCCCCGACTCTCGCGAGAGCACGCGCAACAATCAGCTGAGCAGTTTAGCGACACCGTCGACTGGGCAGTAAAACTTGCGATACTGATTGGCGTGCCATCCGCAATAAGCCTGATTGTGTTGGCAGCGCCGATGCTCTCCACATTATTTGAATATGGCAAATTTACGCCGACCGACACTACAATGGCCAGTTACAGCCTTATTGCTTATTCAGTCGGTTTACCCGCATTCATTTTGATCAAGATTTTCGCTCCGGCATTTTTTGCCCGCCAGGATACAAAAACCCCGGTTCGTATCGGTATAGTCGCGCTTATTTCTAACATGGCGTACAACCTGATTCTGGTTTTACCCATGGTCTGGTTCGGCTTCACAGCACCCCATACCGCACTGGCGATTGCCACCAGCATGTCCGCCTGGCAGCAAGCCTGGATGCTTTATCAAAAGCTTGGCGAACATGACATTTATGCGGTGTCCAAAAAACTAACACGCCTATGCAAGCGAATGCTCATCCCGTGGTTTTTCATGGCATTGGTGATCTGGCTATTGAGCTCTGGCGATTGGCATGTGCTTGACGCAGCTTCTCGCGTAATGAAATTATTGGTTATAATTGTTGCTGGCGCCGCCTCTTATAGTGCGGCTTTGTTGCTGGTCGGCATAAGACCATCAGATGTAGCAAGCCCCTGATAAAAACCCCGCACATGCAGCTATCGATTCATCTTTGTCCAAGACAAACCAGAAATTTCCTATGCGCCTGATCAGAGGACTGCACCGATGGCCGGGACAAATGCCGTGCGTGGCAACTATTGGCAACTTCGACGGTGTACACCTTGGCCATAAGGCCATGTTGAAGCAGCTTACTGCAATGGCGAAGCAGCAAAACCTGCCCTCCTGCGTCATCAGCTTTGAACCGTTACCGCAAGAATTCTTCGCAGCCGAAAACCCACCAGCACGTTTGCACGGTTTTCGCGATCGCATCGAAACTATAGCCGCGCAAGGTATCGATTATCTTATTCTGATGAACTTCGATAAGACTCAGGCAACTCAAAGTGCCGACGATTTTATCAACACTGTGCTTATTCAAACGCTACAGGCGCAATACGTACTAATTGGCGATGATTTCCGATTCGGGCACGGCCGCTCAGGAGATTTTGCATTGCTGCAATCGTATGCCTCGAATAGCCAGCTGAAAGTGGAACAATACGACACCTTTACCGTTGCCGACGGGCGAGTATCGAGCACCAGAATCCGGCAACATCTGGCCAACGGCAATTTAAGCGAAGCTGCCAAACTACTTGGTCAGCCGTATCGAATTAGCGGGCGAGTAGTACATGGTGAAAAAGTCGGTCGGCAATTGGGATTCCCAACGGCGAATATCGCACTCCACAACCACAAACCACCGCTTCGTGGCGTCTTTGCCGTTGTGGCTACCGACCGGAAAACAAAGCAGGCTTATGCCGCTGTTGCCAATCTGGGGGAGCGACCAACCGTGGGGGGCCGGCGACTACTCCTCGAAGTGCATGTGCTAAATTGCGATCTTTCGCTCTACGGTCATCATCTGCAGATAGATTTCTTCGAATTTTTGCGTGGCGAACAGAAATTCGACTCTCTCGATGAGTTGAAAACGGCTATTTCTAACGATTCGGACACAGCGTTTCGCATACTGAATGGCAATCCTGAGCTCACCTACCTGTCTAATCGCATAAACTAGGGCATTGCCTACTAATTTGCGTCTAATCGCATACACTAAGTAAGTATGTCTAATAGCGGTCTTATTGCACCTGGTAGGTGCCCCTGAAATCTCTTGAGTCAGTGCTTTGCTCAGGTTGGTTCATAAAGACCTCAAACAAACTCCAGAATAGTTGCTCGTGACCGATTACAAACAAACGCTGAATCTGCCCAAAACCGACTTCCCAATGCGTGGAAATCTGGCTCAAAAAGAGCCGGAAATGTTAAAACGCTGGGAATCGGATAACGTCTATCAACAAATACGCGACGCATCCAAAGGGCGGCCGAAATTTATTCTGCACGATGGTCCTCCCTATGCGAACGGCGATATTCACATTGGCCATGTTGTGAATAAAGTCATCAAGGATATGATCGTCAAGAGCAAACAGCTCGACGGTTATGACTCGCCGTATACACCGGGTTGGGACTGTCACGGTTTACCAATCGAGAACAAAGTGGAATCCATTGCTGGCAAGGCGGGCGACAAAATCACCGAAGCCGAGTTCAGACAAAAATGTCGTGAATACGCGACTAAGCAAATCGATAATCAACGAGTTGAATTCAAGCGCCTCGGAGTATTTGGCAATTGGGAAAACCCGTACCTGACAATGAACTTCGAAAATGAAGCCAACATTGTTCGAGCATTAGGGAAGATTCTTGAAAAGGGTCATATCTACAAAGGTGTTAAACCCGTGCACTGGAGCTGGGGTGCGCACTCGGCCATGGCTGAAGCTGAAGTCGAATACGAAGACAAAACCTCAAACGCCATCGATGTGCGTTTCGCACCCAAAGATAAAATCGCTTTACTAGAAAAATTCGACGTAAGCGATGACGGGTCTGATGTCAGTGTGGTTATCTGGACAACCACGCCGTGGACCATTCCCGGCAACCTCGCCGTCTGTTTGCACCCGGAATTAACTTACGCGCTGGTGTCGTGTAACGGGGAGCGACTCGTTGTGGCTGACGATATGGTTGAAGGCATTATGGCTCGCTATGAATTCGATAGCTTTGAGCGCCTTGGCACAACGACAGGCGCAGAGCTTGAAAACACTGTGCTGCAACATCCGTTATACCAACGCAACTCATTGATGGTTGTGGGTGATTACGTGACAACCGAAACCGGAACCGGATGTGTACATACAGCACCCGATCATGGTGTAGACGATTTCTACACCGGCAAACGCTACAACCTTGAACTGCTGGACCCGGTTAATGACAACGGTGTTTTCAGAGACAACGTTGAAATGTTTGGCGGCGAGCACGTCAGTAAAGTAGACAAGCACATGCTTGAAGCATTAACCGACGCTGGCAAGCTGGTTCATCAGGCCAAATACCAACACAGTTACCCACATTGCTGGCGCACGAAAACCTTCATCATTTTTCGTGCAACACCGCAATGGTTCATCAGCATGGACAACCATGATTTGCGCAAAGATACGCTCAATGAAATCACCAAAGTAAAATGGGTGCCAGACTGGGGTGAGTCACGCATAGAAGGCATGATCGCCAACCGCCCCGACTGGTGTATTTCAAGACAACGGTATTGGGGTGTGCCCATCCCGTTTTTCCTTCATAAGGAAACGGGTGAATTGCACAGCAATACCCAGGACATAATTGAAGCTGTTGCCAAGCGCATTGAGCAATCCGGGATTCAGGCCTGGTTCGACCTGGATACAAAAGAGCTGCTGGGCGACGACGCCAACCAATACAGCAAAGTTACCGACGTTCTTGATGTCTGGTTCGATTCGGGTAGTTCGTTCTTTCATGTACTTCAGCAAAACGAAGAGATGACTTACCCCGCAGACATGTATCTTGAAGGATCTGATCAGCATCGCGGCTGGTTTCATTCATCGATTCTTACCAGCACGGCCATCAACAAGCACGCGCCATACAAACAGGTTTTAACGCATGGCTTTACAGTTGATAAAGACGGTAAAAAGATGTCGAAGTCTTTAAAGAACACTATTGCACCGCAGACTTTGATGAAAACACTGGGTGCGGACATTGTTCGTCTCTGGGTATCCTCGGTTGATTACCGCGGTGAAATGAGTGTGTCGCAGGAAATACTGGACCGTATGGCCGATTCCTATCGACGAATTCGCAACACAGCGCGTTACCTGCTCAGTGCAATTAATGATTTTGACCCAGCTGAACACAGTGTGGCAAAAGAAGACATGCTGGCAATTGATCGATGGGCTGTTGATCGTACATTGCAAACTCAAGTGGCAGTACGTCAAGCGTTTAACGACTACCAGTTCCATGCTGTCTATCAAGGCGTGCACAATTTTTGTAATGTCGATATGAGTAACTTCTATCTGGATATCATTAAGGATCGACAATACACCATGCAAGCCGATAGTCTGGGCCGCCGCTCTGCACAAACCGCCATGTTTCTGATTACAGAAGCCATGGCGCGCTGGCTAACACCAGTATTAAGTTTTACCAGCGATGAAATCTGGCAACACATGCCCGGGGATCGCAGTGAGTCTGTTTTTACCAAGCCTTACTTCGATGGCCTGTATGCATTGGCTGATGATGCCGTACTCAGCAATCAGGCATGGGACACAATAGTAGAAACGCGCAATGCGGTCACCAAAACACTCGAAGTGTTGCGTGCCGACAAACAAATTGGTGGTGGACTAGATGCATCACTAACGCTGTATTGCGATGGCGAACTTGCAAGAACACTGGGTCAACTTGGCGATGAACTGCGGTTCATTTTTATCACGTCAGAAGCCAGCATAAAGCCGTTCGCCGAAAAGCCAGCCGATGTTGATGTCGTCACTATTCAGAACGCTTCACTGGCTATTGTCGCCAGCAAAACTGATGCAGAGAAATGTGTACGTTGCTGGCACAAGCGAAATGATATTGGCACAAACAAAGAACATGCTGAGCTATGCACACGGTGCGCATCTAACGCGTTTGGTGATGGCGAACAACGACGGTTTGCGTAAGGATTAATTATGTCTCAATTTTTACGCTTTGGCATTGCCATCTTTTGTGTGGTACTCGACCAGGTAACCAAGATTGCCGCAGAGAGAGCGCTGGATTTACATGAAGCCATTGCGGTTATGCCTATGTTCAACATTGCATTGGCCTATAACTACGGCGCAGCGTTCAGCTTTCTCAATGTGCCAGGTGGCGCGCAGCGCTGGATATTCACAGGTATAAGTCTGTTGGTTAGCCTTGTATTGATCGTCTGGCTGTACCGCCATACGATGGAGGAGAAGTGGTTAAGCCTGTCATTTTCTTTGATACTCGGCGGTGCCGTTGGCAACCTGATTGATCGTGCGGCGCGTGGTTACGTTATCGACTTTATTCAAGTCTTCTACGAACCTTATTACTTCCCGACGTTCAACATTGCCGATTCAGCGATATTCTGCGGAGCAGCATTATTGATACTGTTGACTTTTTTCGAACCAAAGCCTGAACCCGACACTCAGGACAAATAACACAAGCAGCTCGAGACGTACTCCTATGCAAATATTACTCGCCAACCCTCGCGGATTCTGTGCCGGCGTCGATCGCGCCATTGAAATTGTCGAGCGTGCGCTGGAGATACACGGCGCTCCTATCTATGTTCGCCATGAAGTTGTGCACAACAAATTTGTTGTCGACAAACTGCGCGACAAAGGCGCTGTATTCGTCGATGAACTCGATGAAGTCCCGGACGACAACACGGTTATTTTCAGTGCACACGGCGTATCACAGGAAGTTGAAGACAAAGCCAGCGCTCGCGGGCTGCAGGTGTTTGATGCTACTTGCCCGTTAGTTACCAAGGTGCATCTGGAAGTCGTTAAATATGCGCGTCAGGGTAAAGAGGTCATATTAATTGGCCATGCCGGGCACCCGGAAGTAGAAGGTACCATGGGCCGCTATGACACCAAAAACGGTGGTCGGATCATTCTGGTGGAGAAACCCGAAGACGTTGACACACTGGATATAAAGCAGCCCGACGAACTGGCTTTTGTTTCTCAGACAACATTGTCGGTTGATGACACGCAAGATATTATCGATTCACTACGACGACGCTTTCCCTCAATTGCCGCACCCAATAAAGACGACATATGTTACGCCACGCAGAATCGACAAGACGCTGTGAAAAATCTTTGTGAAAAGGTCGATTTACTTCTGGTTGTTGGAGCAAGCAATAGCTCCAACTCTAATCGTCTCCAGGAACTGGGGGAGCGCGCAGGGGTTGACTCACACTTGATAACCCGCGCACAAGACATTAAGGAAGACTGGCTAGTTGGTAAAAAAAGTATTGGTGTCACCGCTGGTGCGTCAGCACCAGAGGTGCTGGTGCAGGAAGTTGTACAGCGTCTGCGAGATGCCGGTGGTGTTCCAGCAATTGAGAATGATGGGATTTTGGAGAACGTGTCTTTTTCAATTCCGAAAGAATTGCGCCGAATAGACCGGCCACCAACTAGCTAACTTGGGTGTGATCACTTGGGCTTCCGCTACCGAAGATCGAGCGATACCCGGTCATTGGGAAGGCGATCTTATTGTAGGTACGAACAACAGCTACATTGCCACGCTTGTAGAACGGCATTCACGATTAGTGATGCTTGCTAAAGTCAATGATAAAACAACGGATGTCGTTATAGATGCACTGATTAAACAAGCGCAGAGTTGCCAGCAGAGTTGTACAAATCACTCACATTAGACCGAGGTTCAGAATTTGCTGCTCATAAGCGATTTACCATCGCTACAGGTATCGACGTCTACTTCTGCGACCCGCAAAGTCCTTGGCAACGGGGATCGAATGAGAATACGAATCGACTGCTCCGCCAATACCTTCCTAAAGACACAGACCTATCAGTTCATACACAGAATGAGCTTAATCGAGTTGCGCGACAGTTAAACGAAAGGCCAGGAAAAACGCTAGAATATGAAACACCAGCTGAACGTTTTGATGCATGTAGGAGGTCACGTGATTTCTGCGTCGAGCATCGCAAGATTTGTTGAGTGCTGAGATCAAATCTGATAAACGTTGTATTTATGGGGATCTGATGACTTTTACCATAGAACAAATCTCGACTCCTGATGACATTTCCGCAGCGAGTGAACTTGTAAGGTCATTTACAAACTGGGCAATTGCGCAAGATCCAGAAGCCGAAGATGCTCCGACTTTCAGAGATCTTGAAAATGAACTTGCAACGCTGCCCGGCGTATTCGGGCCACCGACTGGTTGCTTTCTGTTAGCACGTGACGAAAAAAAACCCATCGGTTGCGTTGCATTCAAGGCGGTTGGCGACAATGTGGTCGAGCTAAAGCGCATGTACGTAAATCCAGACCAGCGTGGCAGAGGTGTTGGTCTAAAGTTGGTGATGGAGCTAATCGCTCGCGCTCGAGCACTGAATTCAAAACGTATTGTGCTGGATAGTTATCACACGATGCATAGCGCGCATCAGATTTATCGCGCTGTGGGATTCAAAGATGTAGCTGCCCCAGTCGATTTTCCCAAAAAGCTCTCTATGAGTGTCGTTTTCATGGAAATGGATTTGCAATCAGCTAGTCACCCGTGATGTTGCAGGAGACTTTGCAGCCATCCCTTAAACACCTAGCTACGTCCGCGATAAAGGATCTGAATAACTTAATATTCATCGGATTGTCGTAGTAAATCGTTT
>Ga0114956_1001263_pt1 | contig 19749 bp, 20 predicted proteins | sample MaitaG_FD_87304 | JGI IMG/M metagenome (GOLD analysis project Ga0114956, IMG submission 87304) | Marine algal microbial communities from Maine, USA - Maine_Asex2 metaG | ecosystem: Host-associated > Algae > Red algae > Unclassified | place: Maine, USA | collected 2015-01-05 | reverse complement strand
GAGTCGGGGCGTACATAGACTGAGCTTGGTTTGTTGATATATCCTGAACTTGATGTTGGCGGTTCGCTCATTACATCTTGCGCAGCCTGATATAAATCATTCGATTTAAATTCGCCCGGAAAATTTAGCTGCTGTGAAGGATTGGAATGGTAATTCACAGGTGCTCTGGAGCGTGCAGCGCTTAAAAAGGCGACTTCTTCCTGAACGATATATGGAGAACTGGCAGCGACTTGAGTTGGTATCGTCTTAGCTCGGTTGTTGCCGACACTGCTGCAACCGGTAATAACTGACATTGAAAGTACTGCCGCTATTGCTAGCGGAAGGTTTCTGGACTGTCCCATTTTTTTACCCTTTCCATCTTGGTGGTAGACGGATTATTATTATTCTTAGAGGTTTGTTATTTTTAGAGTAATGCTATGTGTTTCTGACTTAGCCGTTGCTGAACGTACCAAATAAAATCGTGTGAGCTGCCAAACGGTAAAAGATTCCCTACTATCTCTGCCAAATTTCTAGTAGCATTCTTGTATACGGAGGTCAAAGCCATGCAAACCAGCGAAACTAATTTAAATCTTTGCCGAAACTGGTATGACACTCTCGCGGGCAAACAAGCATTGCAGCAGGTTGATGATCTGTGTGCCCGGTATATGTCGGAAATCTTTGGTTACTACGCGCTAGAGATGGGCGCACTGAGTGGTCGTACTAGTCTGTTTAAACACTCAAGGGTTGCTTTTAGCGCATCTCTGGGGACTGATCAGCACAAGAATGATATCTTAGCAATTCCCGAGCAACTGCCACTTGAGACGGATAATATCGACTTAGTCGTGGCCAGCCATGTGTTGGAAGCTAGTACTGATCCTCATCAGGTGCTACGTGAAATTGATCGTATATTAGTCCCTGAAGGGCAGTTAATTCTCATTGGATTCAATCCTTGGTCGTTCATGCGCTCAGGTCATGCATTGCGCAAAAAAGTCGATTTTCCAAACATGTCGCGAGTGCGTGATTGGTTTTCTTTGCTTGATTTTGAAATGATGGATCTGCAATATCTCGGCTTCAGGCCCGGCCTGCAGAATGAAAAATTATATCAACGATTATCATGGCTAGAGTCTTGCGGTAAGGTAGCCTGGCCATTGTTTAGTAACCTTTACGTCATTCACGCTAAAAAGCAAGTCATCGCGCGTCGTCCCTATAAAACAGGTTGGAAAGCGCCGATCTTATTATCGGGTGGTAAAGTTGCGTTAAATCGTACGGCGCAACGCGTTCGTAAGGAAAATTTCTCCTAACTTGTTTCTCAATAACAAATTCAAATAGATTTTATGAGTAATTTAAAAACCGTAGAGTTATTTACGGACGGTGGTTGTCGTGGGAATCCCGGGCCTGGTGGGTGGGGTGTATTGCTGCGTTTTGGTGAGCATGAAAAAGAGCTTTATGGCTATGAGACTGAAACCACCAACAACAGAATGGAGTTAATGGCCGCAATTAGTGGGCTGGAAACGTTAAATGAGCCCTGTGAGGTCGTCCTCACTACAGATTCTCAGTATGTTAGGCAAGGAATCACCAGCTGGATTACTAACTGGAAAGCTAAGAACTGGAAGACAGCTGCAAAAAAACCAGTTAAGAATAAAGACTTGTGGCAACGCTTGGACGAAGCCTGCGTCAAACATACCGTCGATTGGCGTTGGGTCAAAGGTCACAGCGGGCACGCTGAAAATGAGCGTGTCGATGAGTTAGCCAACCGGGCTATGGATGAGAAGTCCGGAAACCAGTAAGCCAATGAATAAACAACGGGTTAGCGATTAAAATGGTTCGACAAATAATAATGGATACCGAAACCACCGGCCTTGAGACACGTGATGGTCATCGGGTGATTGAAATAGGGTGTGTCGAAGTCATCGACCGGAAAATGACCGGGCACAACTATCATCAGTACCTACAGCCAGATAGGGAGAGTGACGAAGGAGCGCTGGAGGTTCACGGTATAACCTCAGAGTTTCTTGCTGACAAGCCACGCTTTAATGACGTTGCATCTACCTTTATTGATTACATTAAGGGCGCGGAATTAATTATTCACAATGCTCCGTTTGATATTGGTTTCCTTAATTATGAGTTGTCCAGGTTGGATGGTGAGTGGGGTGATGTGCAATCGATTTGCACCATTACGGATACCCTGGTTATGGCTAGGGAAATGCATCCCGGTCAGCGCAATAGCCTCGATGCTTTGTGCAAACGCTATGAAATAAATAACGCTCATCGTGAGCTTCATGGCGCGTTGCTCGATTCTGAAATACTCGGCGATGTGTATCTGGCGATGACTGGCGGGCAGGTGACAATGAGTCTTGTCACCAACCGGGCTGAGTCTTCAGAATCGGAAAGTGAGGATATCAATTTAGAACGAATTAGCCTGCCGAAAAATGCTTTGAAGGTTATTCGTGCCGGTGCCACAGAGCTTGGCGCGCATCAGCAACGCCTGGAAGAAATTGAGAAAATGTCAGGAAAAACACTTTGGAATTAACCCTTTTGCCGATGTAGCAATTCAGTAATGGATTTAAGAGCATAGGCAATCGTGAACATAGCAACGGCTGTACTCAACCATTGTCCTGCGGCATAAGGTGTCTTAGTGATTAAGCTAATGATGCCGGCAAATAAGGCTATAAAGTAGCCTGTCAGCATGGTTTTCTTAGGGGTTTCTTTGCCGAGTCTTGAGTTAAGTTCAACGGCTAACCACCCTACAAAACAACCCACTAAAGCGCCAAATAACACATCGCTTGGCCAGTGTGCACCAACGCTAATTCTTGAAAAACTTATCACCGCTGCTAGCGAAAGAGCTAAGGTGCTGATCGAACGCTTTTGATACCAGCTACTGACTAATGCCATCAGTGAGAAAATGGTCAGGGTATGTCCTGATGGAAAACTAGGTGACGCGATAAAGGGGCCGATGGTTTTAAACCTATCAGATTCTAAAACAGCTGCTGGGCGCTCAATACCAAAGCCATATTTAAGGCTGTAGTTGCTGAGCAGCGCCAGAGTGATAGCGATAAAAAAAGCGCGCAAAAAGAGTGGGTTCCGATGAAATAGAGTGAAAATCAAAAGTGGCGCAACCATCGGATCAGCAAGTGTTGTTAAAAAGCCCCATAGATAATCTGGAAATAGCTGGCTTAGTTTGTTCAGCTGTAAAAACAAGGGGGTATCTATTCCGCTGAGCAAGCAGGCTACTAATAGCAATAGGAGTGCTAAGCACATGAACGTAGGGAAAGGGGTATTGAAGTGTTGCATTATTGTCTCTTTAGCGCTGCCATAAATAGGCCATGGGCACCGAATGCACCAAACAGTACACTTAGTCCTGCAAAGGCAATTCCTGGAAGTATAAACTTTTTAAACTGAGGCAAAGCACATCCCTATGACGGATAAACGATTATTGTACCGCGTCATTCTAAAGGTTCTGGGAATGATTGGCATTATGGCATTACTTCTTGTGTTCTTAAATGCGACTTTCTATTCAAATATTGAAACTCAAGAGGTTGAACTAGATACTGACGATGTCTCGGTAGACTTGAGTAATCTATTTTCTGGTGCCAATACGATTGTAAGATGGAATAACCAACGAATAGGCATTCTAAAACGTTCTGATCCAAGCCAATTAGCGCTCGTGAAACAGACGTCTAAAAAGCCGCAAGCGACACCGAATGAAATTAATGCACACCCCTGGCGTTCGCTAGATCCTCGGTATTTTGTTTATGTCGATGTCGGGGATTCCGGTCATTGCCCACTGTTTATTGAAAATAAAGAAGCAGTGGTGTCTTTCAAAGATACTTGCACGGCTAACTGGTTTGATTCTCAGGGGCGCTTTAAATCGGATGGAACCGCAGGTTTAAAGATCCCTCCGCACCATTTTTCAGATGATAATCAGCTATTGATCGGTCGATGGGTGCAGTGACGGCAACCGAGATATACATCATAGCGCACTGTTTTGCCTTTGATCTCAAAGTCTGGCTTGCGTGAGTTTAGTGTTTCAGCGCGAAGCGGGCGTTTGACAATGACTCGCTCAACCGCTCGGCTTAATGCAATTTCTAGCAGTTCAGCGCTGTCTTCATCTTTGCCCACTATGTCATGAAAAAAGCGCATTTCTTTCTTAACCAGAGCGGTCTTTCCGCGCTCAGGAAACATGGGATCAAGATAAATTAGCTGAGGGTATTCATCGGCTTCAAGTTTGTCTAAATAGGAGATAGCATGTTGTTGTACCAAGCGCATTCTTGCTGAGATTGCCTGCACATCCAAGTCTTCGCTGCTGTCTGCCCGCGCTAAGCCATCGCTGAGCAGTTGTTGTATTATCGGATTGCGTTCTATAAGAGTCACTTTGCAACCTAATGTTGCCATGACAAAAGCATCACCACCAAGACCTGCTGTTGCATCAATGATGGTTGCTTTTGGAAACTTTTGCAGGCCTAAAGCCTTAGAGAAATCCTGCCCTTTGCCCCCACCATAAAGACGGCGATGATTGTTTTTACCGGCTTCAAAATCAACAAAGATAGCTTTGGTATTGGGCTCATTGGTATTGAGTAGTTCAAGTCGGTTGGGGCTTTGGTGGAGTAGATATTGAGCGGTGGCTCGATTAGCATGCAGCGGCAAGTTGAGTAACTTAGCTAGCTGTGTAAGCTCTGTCAGCGAACAATTTTCGTGTCCGCTGACGGCTAATGTTGGTGCTGTTTCACTATTCGGCAATTTTCAATCGACTCTGGTACAAGGAATCATCATCAGTAGTGCGGAGGAGGTGTTTCGTCACTCTCTGACGCCATTGCTTCACCGCCTGCCCAGGTCATTTTTTCCTCAAGGAGGCTTAGTTGCCTTTGCATTTTTTCAATGTGTAGACGTTGCTCGTGAACGATGCGACTAAGCGTTTCGACAACATCATCTTGCTGTGTCAGCAAGATTTCCAGATTAGTCAGCCGTTCTTCAGTGCGGGTGTCCATGCTTAGGACTTGCGTCCCGCTGCGATACGCAGGCGTAAGGCATTTAGCTTGATAAAGCCTTCGGCATCCGCTTGGTTGTATGAACCTTCATCATCTTCGAATGTGGCGATCTTCTCATCAAATAAGCTGTCCTTTTCAGAGTTACGGCCGACAGCACTCACGCTGCCTTTGTAAAGCTTGAGACGAACGGTACCGTTAACGGGTGCCTGCGATGCATCAATCATTTTTTGCATCATCTCGCGCTCAGGGCTCCACCAGTAACCGTTGTAAATCATCTGTGCATATTTTGGCATGAGATTGTCTTTGAGGTGGGCTACTTCGCGATCTAAAGTAATGGACTCGATGGCGCGATGAGCTTTCATCATGATGGTACCACCCGGTGTTTCATAGCAGCCACGTGACTTCATGCCGACGTAGCGATTTTCAACAATGTCCAAGCGACCAATACCATTATCACCGCCTAGCTTATTAAGTGTTTCAAGCATGGTCGCAGGCGACAGACGCTTACCGTCTAAAGCGACTGGATCACCTTTTTCATAACTTAATTCGATATAAGTCGCCTTGTCAGGTGCATTTTCAGGGGACACGGACCAACGCCACATATCATCTTCTGCTTCTGTCCAAGGGTCTTCTAACACGCCACCTTCGTATGAAATATGCAGTAAATTAGCATCCATGGAGTAGGGCGACTTAGTTTTTACTTTTTGATAATCAATAGGGATATTGTGCTTCTCTGCGTAATTCATCAAAGACTCGCGTGAGTTTAGATCCCATTCACGCCACGGCGCAATAACCTTAACGCCAGGTTTTAGTGCGTAGGCACCTAGCTCAAATCTTACCTGATCATTCCCTTTTCCGGTTGCACCATGTGAAACAGCATAAGCACCGGTTTCATTGGCAATTTCAATCAGACGCTTGGCAATTAGTGGGCGTGCGATAGAGGTGCCCAGAAGGTATTCACCCTCATAAATGGCATTGGCGCGAAACATGGGAAATACATAATCACGCACAAACTCTTCGCGTAAATCTTCGATGTAAATTTCTTTGATACCCATGGCTTCAGCCTTGGCGCGGGCTGGTTCAACTTCTTCGCCCTGACCAATGTCGGCAGTAAATGTGACCACCTCGCATCCATAGGTATCGGATAACCATTTGGCGATAATTGAAGTATCCAGACCACCAGAATAGGCGAGTACTACTTTGTTGACTGCGTCAGACATAATTTTCAAGCTCAAGAAGTTCAAAAAGAAAACATTATACGCGTAATTCTGTAAAATGCGCTCATGCAAATCTATGATAACTATCCTTTACAATCGCTTAATAGTTTTGGCGTATCCACCACAGCGCAGAAATTCACACAGCTTAAATCGTCTGATGATATCGACGCATTAATTAATTGGCGAAATGATAATCCGCAAACGCCTTGTCTCATCATTGGCGGAGGCAGTAATTTATTATTTCGCGATCACTTCAAGGGAATGGTCGCGGCAGTGCGTCTGGCAGGACGTGAGCTGGTCAACGAAGATGATGATGCTTACTATATTAGTGCAGCAGGTGGTGAGAATTGGCATGAATTTGTGCGTTGGACGATTGAGCAGGGTTATGCCGGATTAGAAAATTTGTCATTAATTCCCGGCACGGTAGGTGCGGCACCGATGCAAAATATTGGGGCTTATGGCGTGGAACTCGGTGATCGATTGCACACTTTGCTTGCGATTGATTTGGAAACAGGAGCGCGCAGAGTCTTTAGCAATACTGACTGTCAGTTTGCGTATCGCGATAGCTTCTTTAAGCGTCAGCAATCTGATCGTTGGTTGATTGAGTCAGTCACTTTTCGTTTACCTAAACAGGCAAGTTGGATAACGGCTTATGCAGGTGTCGAAGCAGCGTTGGAAGGTCGTGAGCCTTCAGCCAGACTTATAAGTGATCTGGTGATTGCATTGCGACAAAGCAAGTTGCCTGACCCTACTGTTATCGGCAATGCAGGAAGTTTCTTTAAAAACCCGATATTAAAAGTTGAGAAATGGAATCAGTTGAAAGAACAATTTCCTAATATTCCGGGCTATCCGCAGAAAAATGAGAGTGGTCTGATAAAAACATCTGCTGGATGGTTGATTGACCAATGCCAATGGAAAGCTTTTCGGGATGGCGATGCCGGGATTTATGAGAAGCATGCGCTGGTGCTGGTAAACCATGGTCAAGCAAGTGGCACTGAACTTTGGACTCTGGCTCAAAAAATAATTGATTCTGTTAGCGATAGATTCGACATTGCGCTTGAGGCTGAGCCAAGAATTATAGGCTAGTGATTTCCAGACTGACTTCACCCTGTGCTTCTAAAATCAATCGAAGCTCATCCAGATCAGGCTGAATATTTTTGATCTCCAAACTGTAAAGTTGGCCATTTAATTTTAGCTTTTTATTTTTCTGGGCCTGTAGTTGCTGATTTATTGACTGATGCAGCGCTTCGTAGCTGTCAGAAAAATCATAAACTAAAGCTGTTTGCAAACCGGATAATAGTTGTTCGTGAATTAGGCGAGTCGCTGTGTTCCAGAATGCGCTGTCGAGCTGGCGACTAAATCCCACGTCGGCGAGTTTGAGAATCTTATTGTGATTATCGATCACAGGCTTACCAGAAATGTATATTTCCCCGTCGCTCGTCAGCAAGTCTCCCAAACCACTTAATCTGACTTTAGCGGCAAGCACTAGGCGATCATTATTCGGGTAAATTTCTATGGATTTTACGGCGATGCTAGTTTTACCTTGCTTGAATGCGAGGGGTCTATCTTTGAGGCGTTTCTGCAAACTAGCCGCAAGATCTTCATAAGCTAACGCTAGCGGTAGACTGATGCGAATAGCTGTACTCTCTGTTGTCTGGTGAACCAAAGCAGGTAACGGTTTAGGCTGGTTGAGATTATCAGGGTTGCCAGAGGTTGTTAGCGTCGTACGCAACGATAAATCAACCTGAATAGCATTCGCATCAATACGAATAGTTGATAGATTTAATGCTGAGGGGTTAGCTTTTAGCCAAAGTGGTATGGGGCCTTTGAGCTGCTTGGGTTGTTGAAGCGCTGCCCAAAAATCCTCCACGCGCTTTCGAAATCGATTGTCCCTAGCCATTTTCTGCTGTTGTTTGTGAAGTGCCTTGTTTAATGCTTTTTGAATGGGTTTTTCAATCTTGCTTTGAATGTCGATATCGACACCGAACACCTCTACGCGGGGGCTTTCATTCCATTGGATTGTTGAGTTGGCCGCTAACTGTAATTGCCAGTTTTGATTTATGCTGGGCTGTAAATCAGCAATTACCGTAAATGAAGCCGTTTTAAAATCAATGTTCCGCAGTAACTCTTTTACGATTTTACCTTCTCCCTGCACCTTTAATTTGTACTGAACAGGTATGGCTATGCGTAAATAACCATTCCTGAGAGGGACTAACTGAATAGGACCCGTTCGATAGGCCCAGCCTCCAACTTGATACGTCTCACACAGGTTTTTACCAAAAATCCGAATGCACTTTTGTTTAATCTTACCTGGGTCATCATATAGCGATTCTGGAAGGTCTGATTCAAGGCGTTCCTTTAAACGATCTAGTGGAATACTCAGCCGCGTTTGAATAATAGATTCAGTCACTGAGTTATTATAGGGAATAACTGATAGTGGTGGCTTTTCAGAAAGGTTTTGGTATTCACTTTTGGGCTTGTAGCAGGCGCTAACAAACACTGCAAGCAGCAAAATGACTATCGCCCGATATAGCGATACTGAAAAATAACGGTTGGGTGAATATAAAAAGGGAGTCACGACGGACTCCCTTTCGCTAGGCAAATAGTCATTGATTAGTTGGTGAAACGTGTCCAGTAATACTTAGGGTCATCTTTTACCATTTTCCAGTAAAGCTGACCTGAATTTCTCCAAGGATCAAGCAGCATGCCTTGTCGGACACCTCCTCCCTTAGCGACTACTACCAGAGAACTGTGCTCGTTAAAGCGTCGGCGATTAGCTGTACCGTGGAAGAAATCAAAACTTTTCCAGTTACGTGCTTGAATATGCTTAGCCATATCGCGCGTCCACTGCCAACATAATCCGTTATCTCTGTATCCGTAATTGACCAAAATATTTTGAAAGTATGCCGGTTTGACTAATTTATACTGATTAGCCAATACTCGTGGATAGGCAACAGCTTCTTGCGCTAGCAGCCTAGCCTCGCGAGGGTCAATATTTGGCCCCAAGCTCATTAGTTGCTTGGTAACGCCGGCTATCTCACTGGCAGTGTTAGCATCCATTTTCGTAATAACAGTACGTTTAGTAACAGGGTCTACTTTCACGTTGTCGTATCTGACTGCGCAGCCTGAGAGAAACAGGATTGCCAGCATCGAAAATGTTAAAAAGAATCGTTTGCTAAAAGAGTTAATCATAATCAAGTTGTTCCTTGGTTTAATACTACGGGCCAAGTAGAGGGTTTATAAAAGTGAAGAACCTTATTATTAGATGGTTATCACGATACTTTTTTCTTAGTAAAGTGCATCAGATAATTCACATCCACATCTCTACCAAGTTTATAACGTTGGAAAATAGGGTTGTAAGTCATCCCCGAAATATCTTCCAATTTTAGGCCGCTGTTACTACCCCAGCTTTCTAATTCCGACGGACGTATAAATTTTGCATACTCATGGGTACCTTTCGGTATCATTTGCAAAAAATACTCTGCCCCAACAATCATTAAAGCAAACGCTTTAGGGTTTCGATTGATAGTGGAGAAGAAAATATGCCCATCGGGTTTAACAAGTGCTGAACATGCTTCAATTATAGAACCAGGATCCGGAACATGCTCTAACATTTCCATGCAGGTAACTATGTCGTATTGTGCAGGGTTTCGTTCAGCCATTTCTTCAGCAGTAATCTGTTGGTAATCTATTTCAACACCCGACTCAAGACTGTGCAGTTGGGCGATTGACAGGGGTGTTTCTCCCATATCAATACCCGTTACTACGGCATCTTGAAGTGCCATGCTCTCGGACAAAATACCGCCACCACAACCAATGTCAATGACTTGCTTACCGGCTAAACCACCTGCAAGCCTTTCTATATAGTTTAGGCGCAATGGGTTGATCTGATGTAATGGTTTAAACTCACTGTTAACGTCCCACCAGCGATTGGCGATGACTTCAAACTTATTTATTTCATTTGTGTCGACGTTTTGCATGCTCAGATTAATCCCAACAACCCATTTCTAATACGTTATGATAACGCGTATTGGATTCATGATCAGCAAAATAGGTTCACACTATGCTGCGTTATTTGCCAGGAATAATATTATTACAGTTGGCGACGTTTGGAGTCGGCTTAACTGTTGGTCGGCCGGATGATATTAAAATCTGGCTAATCGCCTTGTTTGCCATGATAATTTTAGGGACGTTTGCGGCCTTTTGGTTTGTCAGCTTAGCCAGAAGTGAAACTAAAGACGCCGTTAACAAAGTGAAGCTTGAGCTTCAGGAAGAGGCGAATAAAGATAAGCTTGCCTTGCAAGAAGAGGTAAATAAAACCAAATTAGACTTTGCAAAAGAACGGGAAAACCTTCACGTTAGAGCTGAAAAGGCTAAAACCAAGCTGGTTGAAAAAACCCAAAAGCAAATCGCCAGTGATTACAAAAAAACTCAGGGTCGAGCGAATTTGAAGGTTGGTGCTGCTTTCGCGGTGACTGTTGGCGCAGGGATTTTAATGCTAGTGATCGAGTTATTAACGTTTGGGTTGATGACGCTCACCACTGCTGGCGGTGCCCTGGGGGGGTATTTAGTCAGAGCACGCAAAGCGCATAAGGAGTTGGCTAGCCAGCTGCCGGATAATGATAAGAATGTTATCAAAGTTCTGGAAAAAGACGATATTCAGCTGGTGAACAAAGATGTCGTGAATGAAAAGACTGTTACTTCAGCCGAAGTGGTAATAAAAAACCCAAGAAAGTTTAAATTACAGAAACCAGAGAGGCTAAAGAGAAATAAACAGATCGAAGAGTAGCTGTTGATTAGCTCAATTTACTAACCGATAAATCTAGCATTCGATCTATTGATAACCAAAATTTACAGAGAAAACCTATGAAACAAGGGCAGGCCACGGTTGTGCATTTAGAAGAGTATCAGGTACCAAGTTACTTAGTTGATGTGGTGCACTTAAATGTAAACCTGAATGATGATGAAACCATTGTTACCTCAACCGTCAGTTATCGACGTCATAAAGAGCATCAGGATGCGACTACCTTACAGCTGCACGGCGAAGCTCAGGAGCTACTGAGTGTCAGTATTGATGGCAAAGCGTTGTTGGAGATTGATTACGATTTAGATGAGGAGTTTCTCAGTCTGAGAAATCTTCCGGAATCTTTCGAGCTACAGGTCAGTAGTCGTATTCATCCGCAAAAAAATACATCGCTTGAAGGTCTGTATCAGTCAAGTGGAAACTACTGTACCCAGTGCGAGGCGGAAGGTTTTCGAATGATTACTTATTTTCTGGATCGCCCGGATGTGATGTCGATATTTACCACTCGAATTGAGGGGGATAAAGCCAGTAATCCAGTATTACTGTCAAATGGTAACTGCATTGAGAGGGGTGATTTAGACGGCGGACGTCATTTTGCGACTTGGCACGACCCATTTATAAAGCCCGCCTATTTGTTTGCTCTAGTTGCTGGAAATCTGTCACACGTGAGCGATGAATTCACCACAATGTCAGGTCGCAAGGTAGTTCTGGAAATTTATACTGAAGCGCACAACATCACGCGCTGCGATCATGCGATGCAATCTTTGAAGCGTGCCATGAAGTGGGATGAAGAGCGCTTTGGTCTTGAGTACGATCTTGATATCTACATGATTGTAGCGGTCGATGACTTCAATATGGGCGCTATGGAAAATAAGGGCTTAAACGTTTTTAATTCTAAATTAGTATTTGCCAGTCCAGACACCGCTACGGATACTGATTACATTAATATCGAAGCGGTTATTGGTCATGAATACTTCCACAATTGGACGGGTAATCGAGTGACTTGTCGCGATTGGTTTCAGCTCAGCCTTAAAGAGGGACTGACCGTTTTTCGTGATCAGGAGTTTACGGCTGATTTGCATTCGCGTCCGGTCAAGCGCATTGAAGATGTGCGTATGCTGCGTACCCATCAATTTGCAGAAGATGCCAGCCCGATGGCACATCCCATTCGACCATCGTCGTTTATCGAGATTAATAACTTCTACACGGTGACCGTATACGAAAAAGGCGCTGAGGTGGTAAGGCTCTATCAAACCTTATTAGGCCAGCATGGTTTCCGTAAAGGTATGGATTTGTACTTTGAACGACATGATGGGCAGGCAGTAACGACTGAAGACTTCCTGAGTGCAATGGCCGATGCCAATGGCCGTGATCTTTCACAGATGCAGACTTGGTACAACCAAGCGGGTACGCCAGAGGTTGCGGTAACGATGGATTATGATGCCGATGCTAAGATTTGCACGTTGAATTTTAAGCAGAGTTGTCCAGATACGCCAGAGTCTTCAGAAAAGTCGCCATTTCTGATTCCTTTCTCAGTCTCGTTACTCAGTGGTGACGGCCAAGCAATAGCGCTTGAGTTGGCTGGTGCGTCAGACGATGAAAGTAATGCGAACAATGCATCAACGGGTGGCAGCGAGCAATCAAGAATGATTATAAATCTGACTGAAGCCGAACAAAACGTTAGTTTCACCAATGTTGATGAAGAGCCATTGCCGTCATTGCTTGGTGATTTCTCAGCGCCAGTTAAATATCGATACGATTATTCGGTAGATGATTACATCTTCCTGATGCAGCACGACACCGATGATTTTAATCGCTGGGAAGCGAGTCAGCGTTTGGCTCAGTTGTTGATGTTGCAAATGCTCGATGACAAAGCAGCTGGGCGTTCGATAGGCCTGTCTCCTTCGGTCGTCGATGCTTATCAAGAGGTGCTTGAAAATGATAAGTTGGATCATGCATTGCGAGCCGAAGCGCTAAGTCTGCCCGGAGAATCTGATATCGCTGATGCCGTTGAGCAGGCTGATCCTCAGGCGATCCATGAAGTGCGCGAATATTTCATTGCAACCCTTGCTCAGGGTATGCGCCTGCCACTTGATGCCTGTTACGAGCAACTGAACGGAGATGAGAGCTACCAAATAGATGCAGCCAGTATGGGGCGTCGGCGTTTGAAAAATGTGTGCTTGTCGTATTTGGCCAGAATCAAAGATGATGGCGTACATGCTTTGTGTTTGGCACAGTTTGAGAAGGCCAATAATATGACGGATAGATTGGCGGCACTCGATGCTTTGTCTGATATCGACTGCCCCGAGCGCGGGACGGCGTTGAAGGCCTTTGAAACAGAGTGGAATGATAATGCCTTAGTGATGGACAAGTGGTTTATGATTCAGGCAGGCTCTAGCTTACCTGACACATTACAGCAGGTTAAAGCGCTGCAGTCACACCCTGCTTTTGATGCCAAAAACCCCAATAAAATTCGCTCTTTAATCGGCCGTTTTGCCAATGCGAATCCGGTGAATTTTCATCATGAGAGCGGTGAGGGTTATCAATTTCTTACCGACTATGTGATTGATTTGGATAAACGAAATCCACAAGTTGCGTCGCGTTTGGTGCGTGCACTCGCCAAGTGGCAGCAATTCGAGCCGAAGCGTGCAGAATTAATGAAAGCGTCTCTTCAGCGGATTCATACGCAATCTGGGATTTCCAATGATGTCTTTGAAATTGTTGATAAAAGTCTCAAGTGAAGTTCGTTGTAAAGTTAACGGTACGTTAATAAATGGTCATGTGTTAAGCTGAACATATGACTAATTCAACACATCTATCCGAGGTTCGTTTTAGCGAACTTGGCTTGCTGCCGGTAATTGAGCAAGCTGTCAAAAAAACGGGCTTCGAGTTTTGTACACCGATACAGGCAGAGAGTTTACCGATCAGTTTAGCTGGGCACGATGTTGCCGGTCAGGCGCAGACGGGAACCGGTAAAACAGCGGCGTTTATGCTGGCGGTTATTCAGCACCTCTTGAACAACCCTTTGGAAGATAAAAAGCCAGAGCACGTGCGAACGCTGATTATGGTTCCTACCCGTGAACTGGCGATTCAGGTGGCTAAAGACGCTGAAGTGTTTACCAATGAAAGCGGTTTAAAAGTGGCCTTGGCCTACGGAGGCACGGGTTACAACTCACAGAAACAAGCGATTCTTGCCGGTGCTGATATTCTCATTGGCACACCAGGACGCCTAATCGATTTTTACAAACAGAAATTATTCAACTTAAGACGCTGTCAGTGCTTGGTTTTGGATGAAGCCGATCGCATGTTTGATCTGGGCTTTATCAAAGATATCCGTTACATTTTACGTCGCCTACCAGACCCGGAACAGCGCCTGAACATGCTGTTTTCAGCAACGCTTTCAGCTAAAGTGCTTGAGCTTGCTTATGAGCACATGAATAATCCGAAAAAGGTTGAGATTGTAGCCGATACGCGCAGTGCCGACAGGGTCGAGCAATGTGTTTATTACCCATCTAACAGTGAAAAAATTCCGCTGCTGATTGGATTGATTCAAAAGCTGGAGCCTCCGCGTAGCATTGTCTTTGTGAACACCAAGCGTAATGCGGAAAAGATTGATGACTTTATGCGTGGCAATGACATCAATGCCGTGATGATTTCGGGTGATGTTCGCCAGAACAAACGTCAGCGCTACCTAACAGAATTTGAAGAAGGTAAACATCAGGTGCTGATCGCGACTGATGTTGCTGCACGTGGTTTGCATATTGACGATGTAACACACGTCTTTAACTTTGATTTACCGCAAGTCGAAGAAGATTATGTTCATCGGATAGGCCGTACCGCGCGTGCGGGTGCATCGGGTGAATCGCATAGTTTTGCTTGTGAGGATACGGCGTTTTATTTGCCGGATATTGAGAAGTATATTGGGCAGAAGATACCCATGGCTGATGTGACAGCTGAGTTATTGCCTGAGTTGAAACGGCCTAAGCGTGTTGAGAGGGATCGGGTTAAGCAGCATCCTAAGAAGGGTGGTGGGAAGCCGAATTTTGGGCGGTCTCGGAAGAAGCCTGCGGGTGGTGGCAGTTCTGAGGGTAAATCAGCGGATGGTGCTCCGAAAAAGAGCCGTGGGCCGAGGCGTCGGCGTAAACCCTCTACCCCTAAGGCTGATAGCTAAACTAATAATTCATACAATTGTTAATCACAGGCAAGTAGTTAAACATGAAGAGCTGAGCCTATTTGCGCCTTGAGTTATTTCGAGTAACGGTTGCTAATTGTATTTGACTTATCAAAAACCTATGATGGGAATTGTTAGCTTAGCAATCGGAGTTCCTATGTCATCCACCGCCCAATCAATTGGCGCTATTTCTGAGCAAGAGTATCTCGAAGGTGAGAAGCTCAGTGAAATAAAACATGAGTATATTGATGGCTTTGTCTATGCAATGGCAGGTGCTAGCCGTAGGCATAGTGCTATTGCCGTTAATATCGCAGCGTCTTTGCGCTCTGCTGCACGTAAAACATCTTGTACGGTTTACAGCTCAGATGTAAAAGTGAGAGTGAGGGAAACAAAAAGCTATTACTATCCTGATGTGGTTGTCGGTTGTGATGTAGACGATGTCGATGACTACTACCTCGAAAAGCCCTGCCTGATCGTTGAGGTATTATCTGAATCTACCCAAAAAAGAGACCGTAGCGAAAAGCTTCTCAGTTACATGAATATTCCAACGTTAAAAGCATATATTCTGGTAGAGCAAAATAAGCAAGAAGTTGAGCTATTCTACAGAAAAGAAGATGGCGAATGGTGGGTAGAAAGCTTTGTAGGGTTAGATGCCGTATTAAAACTGCCATGCCCAGAAATGGAACTAACGCTGGCTGAGATCTACGAAGACATCAGTTTTTAGTGCTAAACAAAGTGTAAAAAGGCAGTCACGGTTTCATTTCACCGTCAGTATAACCGGATCAATTTTTGCTCTATAACAACAAGCGTTGCTTAGGCTCTCTATCCCAAAGTGTCAGTGGCTCTATTTCAGGTTTAACCTGACTAACCTGCTGCGAAAACCACTGCGCCAACTCCGGCGCGTTATGATTCCCCGGCGCATGAAAGAAGATGTAGGGCGTCCTACCTTCATCAATCCACTGCAATAGTTTATTTACCCAAGGTCGTAGCGTATTTTTAGATAACTCAAGATCTAATGGACTGATAAACCTCACTAAAGGCCGATCAGCCAGTGCAATCACATGCGTCGGCACGCGCGGTTTTTTCCGAATAGCGTCAAGCGTTCCATCGTCTTCAGCCGGGTTTGCAAATAGGCTTCGCGTATCAAATATCACTCGATTGACATCGTGCTGCTTTAATATCTGATTGAGTTTTATCTCGTGCTGCGCTTTATCAAACAGGCGTAAATTTCGTACCTCAACAGCGTAATGATACTGCTTGGGGAGTCTCTCAAGAAATTGATTTAAAGAGTCCAAGTGATGCGGTGAAAACTGCTGACTCAGCTGTAGCCAAATAATCCCAATACGTTGATCGAGTGGGGATACGCGCTGGATAAATTCCTCTACCAGATGGTCGCAAGCAAGCAAATTACCGCTGTGGCTTATGGTTCTAGGGAATTTAAAGCAGAACTGAAAATCCGCAGGCGTCTGCTCCGCCCACTGCTTTACGCTGTTGGCGCTGGGCAGGCCGTAAAAACTGTGATTACCCTCTACCGATGAAAAATGACGTGAGTAAACCGCGAGCGAATCGGCATCCTTATGTTCCGGCGCGTACCAGTCAGGATGATGCCATTGGGGTAAGCCAATATAGTAGGGACGGCTGATACTTTTTTCCAACATCATTCTTAAGTTTCGGCTGGTGAGGCGACACTATAACTAAGGCTTACCGTTCAGACAAATTATCTGCAATCACCAATTGAGAGTGAATCAGCGTATCTTTGTACCCATGGTTATTGTTAAAATTGCGTTTTGTACAATAGGCTAGTTGCATGGCGAACAATTCACACATCAATCCGGATGCGGAGGCAGCGATGCCAAAAGATGCTAGTGTTCGCAATAAGGTGATCATTCCCCTGCATAAAGAAGGTGGGATCGAGGCAACATTTATCACTTTTGGTGGCTTAGTCGACGGTAAAGAACACATCGCCATCGCGCTAGGTGACTATGATTCAGTTGAGATTCCCTTAGTCCGTATCCATTCAGAATGTCTGACGGGTGACGTGTTTGCCTCTCAGCGTTGTGATTGTGGTGCGCAGCTAGAAGAGGCTATCCAAAAAGTCGCAGAGCAGGGTGGTTACATCCTCTATTTGCGTCAGGAAGGTCGTGGCATTGGCTTGTACAACAAAATAGATGCTTATGCGCTACAGCTAGAAGGCTACGATACGTTCGAGGCGAATGAAAAATTAGGCTTTGCGGATGATTTGCGAGACTTTGAAGTGGCGGCGCAAATGTTGCATTCATTGGATGCATCTACCGTACGATTACTGAGCAATAACCCGAACAAGGTGCATCAGCTACAGCACTACAATATTACCGTGTCTGAGATGGTGACTACGGGTGCTTATATCAGCGCAGGCAATCATTCCTATCTTAAGGCTAAAGTGCTTAAGGCCAATCATCAAATGACTGTACCAGCGGAAGACAGCTCGAAACCTACTTCGTGAGCCTAAGGCGACGATACCTCGCCAACATGCTTGGATTGCCACTGGTCCCGCCGTTGTGAATATAAATAATAGGCGTATCGCACGGCCAATTCATTAGACTTAGCCAAGTCTTTGCATCATAAAGTAATTCAAATTCAATGCCGGTTGATTTTTGCAATTTTAGATAGACTTGCAAGAGCGCGGGATGAGGCTCACCAAATCTGAACATCTTTGATTGTTCTGTTTCTAAAATCACAGGATAGCGTTTTGCATCAGGTAACTGCTGTTTAAAAAGTTGCACCAATGTCTCGCTGTTCCCAATACAAGGGACTGTGTAAACCGTTTGTTGCAAGTGCTGCTGTAAATACAGTGCAGTTGCGCCGGTTCCAGAAGGTAACACAATCACAGCATCGTTTGTTTCGTGCTCGGAGCAATAATTAATGATTTCAGTCGCAAGCCTTTTTATGCCTAGCTCTGCTTCAGGCATTGAGATCCCTTGAGGAATCAACAGGCCGTTATCGTCTGTATTTTCAGGCGGCAAACCAGATTGATTGATATGCCAATTCATTCCATGCTTTAACGCTTGTTCTAAGTTGCCAATGGGCTTGGTCTTTAACCAGTTGGGGACTGGTCGAGTGAAGTAATCAAAAGTAAGCGACTGTAGCTTGCAAAACTGAGCAAGTGCCAGCATCGCATTGGACTGTGCGCCGCCGTAGCTGATAATTTTGCTTATTGATGAAAGATCTTGTTGGGCGAAATGAGCTAGCTTACGCGCTTTGTTGCCACCAATTGGCAGCAACAAATCGTCGCGTTTTATAATGTATTGTCTGCCTGCAAAATTGACGGGTTCAAAAACCGATCTGTCCCACTCAATTTGCATAGTAAGATTTAGCTTTTAGGATTGTTATCCCGTGACTGAGCCAGCTTGTCCTTAGCAGAATCGACTAGCTCAGATGCATCCTCTTTAAGGTCGCTAAGTTTTTCTTTGGCATCTTTTGCAAACTCACCGCTCTTGATATCGCCAACTACTTCGCCCGCTTTTTCCTTAAGGTCATCAAACTTTTCTTCAGCCTTTTTGCCAAGATCAGTTTCTTTGAAATCATCAACAGCATCTTCAGCTTTATCTTTGAGTTCTCCCGCTGTTTCTACTGCCTCCTCTTTGAAATCTTCAAGATTCTCAACGGCGCGCTCACTTAAGTTTGCACTTGCTGTTGCCTGCTCTTCAGCTGTTGCGGTATTCATACCTAGAAATTTGTAGATCCAGCAATGACTTAATAGGCCGCTGGCTAGAGCATATAAACCCACGACGCCTAGGAAAAACCCACCGAAAAACAAACCAATCAACAAAAGTACGATGCCGACTGCCATACGAATATTCTTATCTTTTCGACTAACATTACGAATAAGTTCCATTCTAAGACTCCATTTTAGATTGATATAAATCAGTACCTATAATATTGATGCATCCTCACAAAAATCAAGGGTTTAGTGATTTTTTGTCGCCCATATAGGGGGCAAGCCCTTTCGAAAGGTGGTATTCGTCTTAGAGCCTTTCAAAAATTGTTGCTATTCCCTGACCACCACCAATACACATAGTCACTAGCGCATACTTTCCACCGCTACGTTCTAATTCGTATAGTGCTTTGGTCGCGATAAATGCGCCTGAGCAGCCAATAGGATGCCCCAAAGCGATTGCGCCACCGTTAGGGTTTGTTTTTTCCATATCCAGTCCCAATCCCTTGGAGACTGCCAGTGCTTGAGCTGCAAAGGCCTCGTTAGACTCGATCACATCCATTTGATCCAATGTTAACCCAGCTTTTTTCAGCGCTAGCTTAGTAGCAGGTATGGGGCCTTCACCCATGATCTCATTCGATACGCCAGCGACTGCGTATGACACAAGTCTGGCGATTGCTTTGTGACCTGCTTTTTCAGCTGCTTCTGCCGCAGCTAATACCATAAACGCTGCGCCATCATTAATGCCTGAAGCATTGCCTGCGGTCACAGTACCGTCTTTTTTAAACGCCGGGCGCATTTTGCCTAAGCTTTCGGCGGTGGTATCCGGACGAACATGCTCATCAGTATCAAAGGTGATTTCTGCCTTACGTGTCTTGATAGTTATTGGGACTATTTGT
>Ga0114956_1001256_pt1 | contig 19791 bp, 17 predicted proteins | sample MaitaG_FD_87304 | JGI IMG/M metagenome (GOLD analysis project Ga0114956, IMG submission 87304) | Marine algal microbial communities from Maine, USA - Maine_Asex2 metaG | ecosystem: Host-associated > Algae > Red algae > Unclassified | place: Maine, USA | collected 2015-01-05 | reverse complement strand
TGTGGCAAGAGCGGTGACGCGATCACCTTTGTGCGCGAGATCGAGCATCTCGACTTCGTGGGCGCTGTCGAGTACCTCGCAAACAAGGCTGGCATCACGCTGCGCTACACCAACGAGAACGAGGGCGCGCAGCGGCGCAAGCGCAGCGAGCTCACCGATGCCGTCGAGGCCGCGGTCGAGTGGTACCACGAGCGCTTGCTTTCGTCGCCTGATGCTGCGCCGGCGCGAAGCTACTTGCGATCGCGCGGGCTCGATGGTGACCAGGTCCGTCGATACAAGATCGGCTGGGCTCCCGACGACTGGGACCGCCTGTACAAGGCGCTCGGCGTTAAGCAAGCCACGTTTGTGGGCGCGGGCCTCGGCTTTGTGAACAAGGCTGAGCGGGTGCAAGACCACTTTCGTGCTCGAGTCCTGTTCCCCATCCACGACGTCAACGGCATTGCGGTCGGTTTCGGCGGTCGAGTCATGCCACAAGGCGACGGCCCCAAGTACAAGAATTCGTTCGACTCGCCGATTTATTCCAAGAGCCGATTGCTCTACGGGCTCCACCTTGCCAAAGACGAGATCGTGCGCGAAGACGAATCGATCGTGTGCGAGGGCTACACCGACGTGATCGGCTTCTACGACGTTGGGATCGAACGGGCCGTCGCCACCTGCGGTACCGCACTCACCGAAGACCACATTCGCATGCTCAAACGCTTCGGCCGTCGCATCGTGTTGGCCTTTGACGCTGATGCTGCTGGCCAAGCGGCCGCGGAACGGATCTACGAGTGGGAGCGAGCGCTCGAAGTTGATGTTGCGGTCGCCCGCATGCCCGACGGTGTTGACCCGGCCGATCTGGCCGCAGAGGACCCTGACGCGTTGCGATCGGCGATTGCCGATGCGCAGCCGTTCCTGGGGTTCCGTATCTCTCGCGTGCTCGATGCCGGCGACTTGTCGACACCTGAGGGCAAGGCCCGCACCGCTGAGCGGGCGGTCAACGTGGTGCGTGAGCATCCGAGCGATCTCGTGCGCGACCAGTACTTGATGCAGGTCGCCGACGTGTGCGGTGTCGAAACTTCACGCCTGCGTTCGATGCTGAGCGCTGCACCACCACCCGTTGTCGATGAGCGTCGTTGGGTTCCGAACGAATCGCAGTACGACGATGTCGTGCCCGTTCGTCAGATCCGGGCGAGTACCGAGCGAACAATGCTGCTGCTGTGCCTGAACGACGAGAACGCCGTGCCAGCCTGGATCGAACCCGAGATGTTCGGCGATCCGCTCTTGCGGGCCGTTTTCGAGGTGTTACTCGACGCGCCCGGTGACAAACTCGACCTCGCAGCACTGATCGAGACATCGTCACCTGACATTGCCGACGCGCTCGGACAGCTGGTGGTGCTCGCGCCGCCTGAGGGCGAACCGGACCGAATCGTCGGCCAATTCCTGCACGATGCTGCGATTCGACGCCTTGGTGACCTGCAGCGCGAAGCGCAGCGTTCCGGCGATCCGGCACTGATGCCGGTGATTACCGACCTGCGACTATTGATCCCTGAGGTCCGTTCTGCGAGCTTTGATCTCCCGACCGCCACTGGGTTGGTACCATTGCTGATATCCGGGGAGAGCGTGTGAGCGAGTCACCACCAGCTGAAGCGACACCACCACTATCGGCGTGGACTGACGCCGAAGATGCTGAACTCGCGCGCCTCGTCGAAGTTGGCGCAAAGGCTGGCGAACTCGCCCTCGACGAAGTCCTCCAAGTCTTTTCGCACATCGAACTGACCCCCGAGACGATTAATCAGATACGCCAGTTCTTTGGTGCCCGCGGTGTTGCCCTGATGGGCGACCCGGGTGATGCCGATCACGACGGCCCGAGCGACGAAGAGGTCACCCAAGAGTTGGTCGCTGAGTTGATGGCTGAGCTCAAAGACGATCCCGTGACCGATGTCGAGCGTCGCGAAGCGCGCCGATCGCGTCTCGAAGCCGTTGGCTGGGCCACCAGCCTCGAAGGCAGCGGATCGGCCGACTCCGTCAGGGTGTATCTCAAAGAGATCGGCCGAGTGCAGCTGCTCACCGGCCCGGGCGAGGTGCGCTTAGCCAAACGCATGGAAGCCGGCCTTGAAGCAGTCGATGAATTGGCCGTGCTCAACGCCGAGGATCGCCTCGATGACCTCGACTTCGCAGCCCGCCGCAAACTTCAGCGTCGGGTCCGAGACGGCGACCGCGCTCGACAAGAACTGATCCAAGCAAACCTGCGGCTCGTTGTGTCGATAGCAAAGCGCTACGTCGGTCGGGGCATGCAGCTGCTCGATCTTGTACAAGAAGGCAACCTTGGCCTCATGCGGGCCGTCGAAAAATTCGACCATTCCAAGGGCTTCAAGTTTTCGACCTATGCGACCTGGTGGATCCGCCAAGCGATCTCAAGAGCGATCGCCGATCAAGCCAGAACAATTCGTATTCCCGTGCACATGGTCGAAACCATGAACCGGGTCCGTCGCACCCAACGCGACATGATGCAAAAGCTCGAACGCGAGCCCACGATTGAAGAGTTGGCGATCGAGGTTGACATGACCCCGGCCAAGGTTCGCGAGATTCTGCAGATCTCGCTCGATCCGGTGTCGCTCGAGGCTCCGGTCGGTGAAGACGACTCGCAGCTCGGCGATTTCATCAAGGATGAAAACGCCGACCGCCCCGTCGATGTGGCCGCTCGAGCCATGCTGGGCGAAGACGTTCTCGAAGCACTTGACGAGTTGAATGAGCGCGAGAAAGAGGTCGTGCGTATGCGCTTTGGGCTCATCGACGGTCGTGCTCGAACGCTCGAAGAAGTAGGTCGTGAGTTCGGTGTGACCCGCGAGCGAATCCGCCAGATTGAGTCCAAGACGCTGGCCAAGCTGCGACATCCTCAACGCAGCGAAAAGCTCCGCGACTACCTCGACGCCAGCTGATCTGGCATCACTATGTGGGCGTCAATAATTTGTGCCCCACACGCGCCCCTACCGGGTATCGTGTGGCCTTCCTTCCGGGGTAGCTCAGCTGGCAGAGCATCGGACTGTTAATCCGCAGGTCGTGGGTTCGAGCCCCACCCCCGGAGCGTTACGCGTGTATCGCTCACAACGAAAGCGATGCGATACTTCCGCCGGGTCAGATGACCAGTACACGGTCTTTGGGGACAGAGATCGGCAGGCTATGTTCTGTCGATGTCTCCACCTGATGCAAAGCCCCGGCGCAGCCGAGCCGAGCTCCGCGAACTGATCGTCGACGCTGGTCTAGAGGTCTTGGAAACGATGCCGGCGACCTTAGGTTTCGAAGAGCTGACCTACGCGCTCGTGTTTCGCCACGTTGCCGAAACACGAGGCGAAAAGGTGTTCCGATCGTCGGTACACGAGCGCATCTGGGCCAACCAACGCGAGTTCCAACTCGAAGTCGTCGCGGCAGCGGCCAGTCGTCCGACCGAGGCGATGTATCAATTATTTGAGTCGACAGCAGTGAACTTCCTGGAGACAGTTGATCTCTCGACGCCTGCCGGTCAGCGATATGCGACGCGCGAGACAATACGGCTATGCCAAAACGGCAATTGGCGGGCCACCTATGTCGATGAGCGCTATGACCTGTTCCGCAAGATCCGCCAGACGGCCTCAACGCTCGATCCCGACGATCCCGAACTCGAAGCGGTCTCGGCCGCACTTGACGAAGAACAAGCGGCCCGCGTCGAACGCTATAGCGGACTCATCGATTTTGGAATGAAGCGGATTGGTCTGCGGGTTCGACCCGAGTACCGATCGATGGAGCCCTCGGCGATAGAGCGAATAGCCGAAGGCTGCGCGGCGATCATTGCGGGTTTAGCTTTTGACATGGTGAGCGACAAACTGATGCGGTTGCCCACTGGCCCCAATGGTGAGTTGCTCGAGTGGTATCCGGCCAGCTTTGGGGCGTGGTCGTATCTGTCAACAATGCTCGAGTTAGATAACGACTCGCTGAGCGAGGGAGAACGCCGTCTGTAACGGAGGTGTCGGCCGTGCCGTCGATTACGGTAGCGACGACGGGGCCGTAGCTCAGTTGGTTAGAGCGCGCGACTCATAATCGCTCGGTCGTGGGTTCGAGCCCCACCGGCCCCACGGCAACTCTTCGAGTTGCTGCCGAGTTTCGGCGAAGCCGAAACATCGCGCGGTAGCAAATCGGTCGCGGGCAACTCAACGGTTTGGCCCTGCGGGCCAAGCCCTTCCCGAGTTTGGCGAAGCCAAGTGGGTTAGTGGTGAGAGGCGATCTGCTGGGCGACCAGTTTGGGGGTCACGAAGCGATTAAAGGCGCAGGCTGCGCTGAGCCCAACCATGGCGACCCCCATGCCAGCAAGGATGTCGACGATCCAGTGGTTCGCCGTCAGCACGACCGACGCGATCATGAGCAGTGGCAACAATACGGCCAGTGCTTTGATTGGTCGCAGACGTGTGGCACGCCACAACGCAATCGCAACCAGCAGGTTCCAGCCAACGTGAAAGCTCGGCACAGCGGCGAACTGGTTTGTGACACTCGGGTTCTGCAGAATCCGATAGCTCGTGCTGAGCTCGCCGACGGTGTCGAAAAAAGCAGTGGGGTCGAACAAGCGTGGTGGGGCGACCGGATACACGGCGAAGCAGATAAGGCCGATGGCTCCAGAGGCGATTAGTGCATTGCGCAGGTTGAGGAACTCTCGTCGATGCATGCGATACAGGATCAACATCGCAACCAACAGCAGCGGGAAATGGCCATAGATGTAGATCCAGTTCACGGCAGCGATTACCCAGTCAGAGTCAAGCACCCGTTGCTGTAGCGAATACTCCCAGTCGAGCCCGAGCGCCTTCTGCAGCGAGCTAATCGATGCAGCGTTCTCGAACGCTTCGCTGCGCTGGTCGGCGCTCAGCTCTCGTACACCAAAGTAGAGCAGCGAGGGCGGAAGCAAAAGGAGAATCTGCCAGCTGAAGCCCCGCCAGCCAGTTGTTGACCCTTGTGGCCCGCGTGCTGCGAGTGCGGCGCGCAGGCGACCCGTGGGCGATGAACCAGCGTCTGTATTCGCGTGTGTTCCCGACTGCGCCGAAGACTCTAGGACACTCCCGCTGAGTTCCATGCGAAGATCTTAGTCTCAGAACAACTCGTGCGCTAGCACGATTTCTTGGCGAAACTCCGCGCCGAAACGCTCTAAGCGTCGCCAAGCCAGGCCGGGGCTCGATCAATGAGAAACTCCGATACCGCTGCGAGCCGTCGGAACAGGTCGCTCAAATCTTCGGTGCCCATGAACAGTCGAGAGAGCGAGGTCGAGTTTCGAGACACGATGTTCACGCTGTGTTGGGGCGCATCAATCACACCGAGCCAGGCATCGGCCGCCGAAAGCTCAAGTGCCAGATCGGGCCCACCAACTGCTGCGAGTTCGGTGGCCAAGACGAGCAGGTCGGGGCTTGCCTGCAACGGGGGCATCGACCATGTGATCGTCAACGGCAAAAGATGGTCGTCAGGCGGTTCTTCGCCCTCAGGCATCGCGACGATCACGTCTTCGAACGAGATCATCGTGCGAGGTTCGACCTCGAGGGACAGGTGCATGTCGAGTGGGCCGCCGCACGCGTGCGACGGATGCAAGTCGACTTCCCATGCTTGGCGCATGCTGTACGTCTCGACGAAGTGACGTTCGTCGTGCACGTGAAATCCGTGATCGGCCGCAAGATCCTTGAGATCCGCGACGAAGGTTGCGATGTCGACAACAGCCACCAGGGGGCTTCCTTGACCGGGCGTTCGGGGAAACTTCCCACACGATACGGTCTCGCCGGTGGACGCGCTGCGATTGGTCGACTTGTTTGCCGAGATATCGGCAGAGATGCGAGCGTCGTTGGCCGGCGTCGACGACTGGGGCCCGTCTGGTCTGCGCCCCGATCAGTACACGATCGACCTTGCCACCGACGCGATCGCCGTTGAACGTTTGACCGAAGCGGGCCTGGCGGTCCTGAGCGAAGAGTCCGGGGTGACGCGGCCTAGCGTCGACGACGACGAACTGCTCATTGTCGTTGACCCGATCGACGGGTCAACCAATGCCTCGCAAGGCTTGCCGTGGTTTGCGACCAGCTTCTGTGCGCTCGATGCAGATGGCCCACTGGCGGCATATGTCGTGAACCAAGCGACCGGCGACCAGTGGTCGGCGGTGCGCGGCGGGGGAGCGCTGCGCAACGGCGAGGCGATCTCGCCAAGCGCCGTCGAATCGATCGGCGATGCCATTGTCGCCGTGTCGGGACTGGCGAGTGAGCACCTCGGGTGGAAGCAATTCCGCTGCTATGGCGCCGCCGCTCTCGACATCTGCAGCGTTGCCGACGGCACGTTTGACGGCTTCATGGACCTGTCGGTCGACGCCCATGGTGGCTGGGACTACATGGGCGCGTTGCTGGTGTTGCGCGAGGCGGGGGGAGCGCTGATCGATGCCCACGGTCGAGAACTTGTGGTTCGCTCCCACGAGGCCCGTCGCACACCCTTGGCGGCCGCGACCCCAGAGCTCCTCAAGCACTTGCAGAGTGCGTTCGCACAGCATCTCGCCCCTTCGTAGCCGCCAGCGCTGTGTGAGACACTGTCTCCATGGGTAAGGAGCTACAGGGGAAGCGGGCGATTATCACGGGCGCAGCTCGCGGCATCGGGGCTGGCCTGGCACGTGGACTGGCTTCGGCTGGAGTCGGCCTGACGCTCGTCGATCGGCTCGACGATGTTGGTGGTATCGCGAGCGAGCTTGGAGCCACCGCGCACCAGGGCGATGTGGCCGATGCCTCGTTTGTTCGTTCGGTCGTAGATGACTGTGCCGCCGCAGGCCCGATTGATGTTCTGATCAACAACGCTGGCGAGGTGTGGCCGACGGGTCCACGCGATACGTGGCAAGCGGCGATCGACGACTACGACCGGCTCATTGGATCGAATCTGCGTGGGGCTTTCTTGTTTGGGCGAGCGGTCATTCCTGCGATGGTCGAAGGCGGGTCAGGGCACATCATCAACGTGTCTAGTGATCACATCAAGCCAGCGCCAGAAACTGGTTGGCACCACGGCCATGGAGCGATGGATTTGTATAACGCGGCCAAGTGGGCGCTCAACGGTCTGACCTTTGACTGGGCGGTTGCGCTCGGCCGTCATGGCATTCGGGTCAACAACGTTTGTATGGGCGCTACCGACACCAAAATGTTGCGCGATTGGATTGGCGTCGATCCTGAACCCGAGCAGCTCGCAACCTGGATGACCCCCGAAGGGATCGCTGACGTCGTGGTCGATTTGCTGTGCGAGGGTCCTAATGGCCGAACGGGTGACAACATTGGACTGTGGGCCGGCTACGACACGGTGCTGCCCCCAGTCAATGAGGGTCGGCCGGTTAGCTGAGCAGGCGGGTAGCAGCCTGCACGAAGAGTTCGGTCGTCAGACCGATCGACTCGACGTCGATGCGTTCATCGTTGCCGTGAAAACGGTCGGCGAAGGTCTCGGCCTTCATGTCGGGCGAGAACAGCGAAGCGCCGTATGCGACCGAACCAGCGGCCCGATAGAAGCGGGCGTCGGTGCCACCCGTGATCAGCGACGGTTGAATCGTTGCCCCAGGGTGTGCCGACAACATGATGTCGCTAAGCACGTGCCATAGAGGCGTATCGGTGGGTGACGCGGTTGCCATGTCGAGATGGATCGGCTCGATCTCGAGTGCTGCGAAAATGTCGTCGCCCAACGCGATACGCAGGTGCTCGTTGACGTCGTCAGGGGTTTCACCTGGCAACGTGCGAATGTCGAGCTCGATGATGACTTCGTCGGGCACCGTGTTCGTCTTGGAGCCTCCGTGGGCGACGTTGGGGCTGAAGGTCGTGTGCGAGCAGGCGTGCAGTGTGCGGGCTTGCATTTGATCGGGCAACGCCGCGAGGGCGTCGTCGAGACGGTCGGGGTCGAGCATTGCGTCTTTGACGTCGGCATCGAAGTTCAGGTTCGCGACCTGATGACGCCACAGATCGTGAATGTCAGGCGTCGGCCGATACTCGGCGAGACGTCGCACGACCTCTGCGGCTTTGACGAGCGCATTGTCGGTGCCCCACGGCTGCGAACCATGGCTCGGCGTTCCTTTGACCTTGAGCCGTTGCCACGCCACGCCTTTCTCGGCAACGTTCAGTGTCAGGGCGGTGCCGTTTGGCGTGTCGCTCGGAACCCCACCCCACTCGGTGATCACGTAATCGGCACGCACGGCGTCGAGGTTGTTGTCGATCATCCATCGAGCCCCAAGGTTGCCGCCGGCCTCTTCGTCGGCGACGCCAAAGAAGATCAGGTCTCCCTTTGGCTGGAAGCCGGTGTCGGCGAGATGTCTGAATGCGGTAGCCATGGCCGCGGTTTGGCTCAGCATGTCGATCGCGCCTCGACCCCACACCTCGCCGTCGATCAGTTCGCCAGCGAACGGGTCGCGGCTCCAGCCTGAGGGAGTCACGGGCACGACGTCGGTGTGGCCCATCAGGCACAACGAGGGGGCATCAGGGTCGGAACCTTCGATGCGTGAGACGACCGATCGTCGCCCCGGGGCCGAATCGAAGTGTTCGATGTCGAGGCCGGTGCCTTCGAGCCACGTTTCGAGCAGATCGCTGTTGCGTTCTTCTTCGCCTGATTCGGCGGTGCCGTCATTGACGCATTCGTTGCGAATCATCGTCTGTAGCAGCTCGGTTGCAGTATTTGTGCGGGTGAGATCGGTCTCCATGCCCTTCAGCTTGGCACTTGACAGCTCGACTCTTCGACTCCACGGGAATGCGATGTCCCAGCGGCTGGGTTTGTGGTGCGAAGAAAGCCAGTGCTGTGTGGTCGCGTAGGGCGGTAGTTCCGGGGGTGTCCTACGATCTCAGGAGTTTGATGGACACGATCTCAGCGGCCGAAGAGGTCGAAGCGCCTGATGACGCTGGCGACTCGCGTCGTCGCAATGCTGGTGTTGTTGGGGGCGTGGCGCTCGTGGCGCTGGTGCTCGCCCTGCTCGCGGTCGTGCTGAGCGTTCGATCACAGCCCGAAACGTCGACAGTCGCTGAGTCCAACCTTGCCAGCGCTGTCGAAGAAGTGCTCGCCGAAGCGACGCCCGAGCCTGACAACGCTGCCTTGGTGTACGCCACGCTGGTGCCGTCTTTTGTCGTCGTACAAGTAGACCGTGACGAGAACATCGATGGCCGCACTGATGGTCTTGGTTCCGGGGTGATTATCAACGCTGCTGGCGACATCGTCACGTCTCGACATGTGGTGGCGAACGCTGAGCAGATCACGGTGACCTATAGCGATGGCACTGAAGCCATCGCGGTGGTCGAGGGGGTGGACCCTGACCGCGACACTGCATTCTTGAGCGCGGACGCTCGGCCCGACGTTCTCGTTCCCGCGGTGTTGGGCAATCTGTCGACGATGAATCGCGGCGACGCCGTCTATGCCATTGGCAATCCGCTCGGGCTGGCAGGTTCGATTAGTTCAGGTGTCATCTCTGGATTCGAACGTTCGATCCCGATCGATGACGAGTTCGAGCTCGAAGGCTTGATCCAGTTCGATGCCGCGGTGAACCCCGGTAGCTCGGGCGGTCCGCTGGTGAACAGCTCGGGTCAGGTCATTGGCATCGTCACAGCGCTCGCGAACCCAGGCGATGATGCGTCGTTTAGCGGCATTGGCTTTGCGGTGCCCATCGGGTTGGCCTTGAGCGGCAGCAGCGGTGGTGGGCCGTCGCAATGAGGTGGGCTACGAGTGAACGACGCGAAAACAGAGGACTACAACGATGACTGAGCAGGGTGTCGAGAGCACCGGCAAGCCAATGGAGCAGCTGCTCTACGAAGTGAAGAAGGTGATTGTCGGCCAAGACGTGCTGCTTGAGCGACTCGTCGTCGCTCTGCTGGCTCGAGGGCATATCTTGGTCGAAGGCGTGCCCGGACTCGCCAAGACAATGGCGGTCAAAACCCTTGCTGCGGCAATGGGCGGCGAGTTCCATCGGGTGCAGTTCACACCCGACCTCGTGCCCGCAGACCTGGTCGGCACCCGCATTTACAACCAGCGGACCGGCGAGTTCACGACCGCATTGGGCCCGGTGTTCACCAACTTGCTGCTCGCCGATGAGATCAACCGTGCGCCAGCCAAGGTGCAGAGTGCGCTGCTCGAAGTCATGCAAGAACGTCAGGTAACGATCGGTCGTGAGACGCACCTGGTGCCCGAACCCTTCCTTGTGATGGCCACTCAGAATCCCATCGAGTCCGAGGGCACCTATCCGCTGCCCGAAGCTCAGGTTGATCGCTTCATGCTCAAGGTGTTGGTCGGCTACCCCAGCCGGACCGAAGAGTTCGTGATCGTCGAACGAATGACCCAAGCAATCGCGACGGTCGGCCAGATCATCAGCGCTGGCGATCTCGTTGTGATGCAAGGCGCGTGTGATGGCGTGTTCGTTGACCCTGCCCTCATGGAGTACGCCGTCGACGTGGCGGCCGCGACGCGAGACCCCGCCTCGGTCGGCCACGACGACCTTGCTCGTTACATCACCTGGGGTGCGAGCCCGCGAGCGTCGATCAACCTGATCTTGGCGGCCAAAGCGTTGGCCTTTGTGCGGGGCCGCAACTACGCAATGCCAGAAGACGTGCGCGACCTGACCCACGATGTTCTGCGGCACCGACTGGTGTTGTCCTATGAGTCGCTCGCCGATGACGTACCAGCTGATGAGATCATCTCGCGCCTGCTGAGCGCCATCTCATTGCCCGACGTGCCGCTGCGGGGCCCCTCAACTTGAACGACATGATGTCGGCGAACACGACGCCAGAGCGATTGCTGCACCGGATCGACCTCAAGGTCGTGCGCCGCTTGGACGGACTTCGCCAGGGTGACTTTCGCACGCTGTTCTATGGCTCGGGCATCGACTTCGCGGACCTGCGTGACTATCAGCCCGACGATGACGTACGGCGGATCGACTGGAACGTAACGGCCCGGATGGACACTCCGTTCGTGCGCCAGTATGTCGAAGAGCGCGATCTGACGGCGTGGCTGCTGGTCGACCGCTCGGCGTCGATGACGCTGCAGACCTCGACTCGATCAAAGGCGCTGGCGGTGACCGAGTTCGTCACGACGTTGGCCCGGCTGCTTACCCGCGCCGGTAACCGGGTCGGCGCAGTGCTGTTCAACGACGAGATTGAGCAGACCCTGCCGCCGGCAGGTGGCCGCAACCAGGTGTTGCGGATTGCCTCAGAGCTGCTGCGCCCGGTTATGCCGTCGGCCGCTGGCACCGAACTCGGTCGATTGCTCGACAGCGCACGCCAGTCGCTGCGACGTCGATCGCTGGTGTTCGTGCTCTCAGACTTCATCTCGAGCCCCGGCTGGGATCGGTCGCTCGGCGCGCTCGCGCAACGTCACGAGGTGGTTGCGATTCGCTTCGTCGACCCTGCCGAGCGCGAACTGCCATCGCTGGGGTTGATGGTGCTTGAAGACGCCGAGTCGGGTCAACAGCTCACGGTCGACACGAGCGACCCAGGATTTCGCGAGAGGTACCAGGCCGCAGTCGCGGCTCGCCAGCGAGAGTTGCGTGCGGCTACGGCTCGCGCAGGTGTCGATCTTCATGAGATCAACACCGACGAAGATCTGCTTGGGTCACTCGTGCGCCTGAGCGAGCAGCGCCGGCGGCGAGTCGCCTCGTGAGTCATCGATGAGCCTGCAGTGGCCGCTCGCCTTGCTGGCTCTGGTCGTCGTGCCTGTGATGATGGTGCAGTATCGGCGCGCTCGGCACCCTCGCGGCACCGCGGTCTCCTGGTCGGCTGCGTCCGCCGATCAACGTGGTCGCCACGTGCCGTTTGCTCTGTTGCTGGTAGCGATCACGCTGCTGGTGGTTGCCGTAGCCCGGCCACACGCCACGATTCAACTTCCACGCATCGAGGGCACGGTCATTCTTGCATTCGACAATTCGACATCGATGTTGGCCGAAGACGCCGAGCCGACCAGGATCGAAGCGGCCCAGGCGTTTGCTCAGGATTTCGTCGATGCGCAGTCATCGACCGTCAATGTTGGTGTGGTGTCGTTCAGCAGCGGTGGCGTCGTGCTGCAGCAACCGACCACCGAGCATCAGGCAGTGCGCGACACAATCGAGCGTCTCGCCCCCGACGGTGGCACATCGATCGCCCAAGGGTTGTTTACGTCGCTGAGTGCGGTGATCGGCGAACCGATCGAGGTCACCCAAGAAGCCGTTGACGCCAGCGACGTGACATTGCTCGATATTGGCTACCACGCGGGTGCGGTCGTAGTGCTGTTGAGTGACGGCGAGAACCGCAATAGTTTCGAACCCATCGAGGTCGCGCAGCTGGCGGCCAATGCTGGCATCCGCATTTTCGCGGTAGGGGTTGGCGACACCGCAGGCACCACCATTCAGAACGAAGGGTTCACGGTTGCCACTGCCCTAGATGTTGGCCACCTCACTGAGATCGCCGAAGTAACCGGGGGCGCCTACTACCCGCTGGCCGAGGGTGCCGATGTCGATGCCATCAACGACGCGGTTGATCTCGAACTGACCTTTCGCGGCGAACAGTCTGAAGTCACCGGCTTGGTCGCGGCCGCTGGGGGCCTGCTTCTTGTCATCAGCGCAGCGTTGTCGGTGCTGTGGTTCGGGCGGGTTCTCTGATGAGCGCTCACTGATGCGGTTGCAGTGGCCGTGGATGTTGTTGTTGCTGGGCTTGTTGCCCGCGCTTGGCGCGCTCTATTGGTGGTTGCTCAAGCGTCGGCGTCGGTTCGCGGTCGTGTTCTCAGACATTGAGCTCATCCGGTCTGCGATGGTGCCTCGGTCGAGCTGGCGCCGTCACGTGCCGGCCGCGATGCTCGGCTTGGCGTTGGCGTCGCTGCTGCTGGCCCTCACCCGGCCAGTCGCCACGGTGCAGATACCGCTCAGCCGCACATCGATCATCTTGGCGCTCGACGTGTCGCGGTCGATGTGCGCGACCGATATCGAACCGAACCGTCTTGCCGTTGCGCAAGAGGCGGCCGTGCAGTTCGTCGAGTCGCAGTCGGACAGCTCACAGATCGGCATCGTGGCCTTTGCAGGCTTTGCCGAGCTCGTGGTGCCGCCGACCAATGATCGCGAAACGCTGGTCGCAGCTATCGAGGGCTTCAACACCTCGTTTGGCACGGCGATGGGAAGCGCCACGATGCGCTCGATCGATGCGATTGCGACGATCAACCCACAGGTTGCGGCGGCGGGGATCGACTTGTCCGAGACAATTAACCGCGACGAGGTCTGGAATGATCCCGACAAGGTCGCGGACATCATCGTGGTACTGACCGACGGGGCGAACACGCAAGGGGTGAGTCCGCTCCGCGCTGCCGAGCAGGCTGCCGATCGCCGGGTGCGGGTGTACACGATCGGGTTCGGCACTACCGAGGAAACAACGATGGTCTGCAACCCGGCGCAGGCCGGAGCAGACTTCATAGTGGATCCGTTCGGCGGGCAAGACGTTGGCGAGGTCGGTCCGGCCGGAGACTTCGGTCAGATCGGTGGCTTTGGCGGCCTTCGCCAGTTCTTGGTCATCGATGAGCCCACGTTGCAGGCGGTATCGACGATCACCGGTGGCGAGTACTTCCGTGCCGAAGACGCGGAGCAGCTCGTAGAAGTCTTCACAAACTTGCCAAGCCAGATCGAGTTGCAATCCGACGAGGCCGAGATCACCTGGGTACTTGTGGCCGTCGGAGCAGGTCTGGTTCTCGTAGCGTTTGCGGCGAGCCGAGGAGCCGGCCAAGCCAGCTAGCCGCCGCGGATCAAACGCCCGGGCAGAGCGCCGCTGTGGATGCCATTTTCATAGGTCACTTCGCCCCGCTTAATCGTGGCCGTGTACCCGGTGGCCTTCTGGATGAACCGACGACCACCAGCAGGCAAGTCGTGGACCATTTCGGGTGCGCTAAGAGCAAGATTCTCGAAGTCGATGACGTTGAGATCACCCAGCATGCCCGGTGCGATCACGCCGCGGTCGGTCATGCCGTAGAGCAACGCAGTGTCTTGGGTCATCTTGTGCACGGTGAATTCGAGTGGAAGCGTTTCGCCGATGGTGCGATCGCGCGACATGTAGCTCAGCATGTAGGTCGGAACGCTGGCATCGCAGAGCACCCCGCAGTGAGCGCCACCGTCGGAGAGACCAAAGACCGATCGGTCGCGCATGATCGCAGCTCGTTGGTGGTCGAGGTGGCCGGGGTACTTGCCGAGCAGATACAGCAGCGTGTGACCGTCGGCCATGGCGTCCATCAGAGCTTCGCGCGGGTCGATGCCAGCGGCGTCGGCGATGCCTTGTAGCGAATCGTCGTGGTTCGGCTCGTAACTCATATCGGTTGGCAGCACATACATGCGGTGCCATGTCGATGTGAACTTGGTCGCCTCGGCAAAGCGTGCTTTGCGAGGCTCATCGGCCATGATGCGGGCGCGAAACTCAGGGTCTCGAAGATGCAGGCGTTGCTCGTCGATGGGCAGGTCGCGAATCTCCTTGTAGGTCGCGAACTGCAACATCGGGTTGAGCGTGCCTTCGATACCGAGCAGCAGCGAAGCAGGTCGTGCGCCAACCTGGGGGCGAACTTCGTAGCCGTCGGCGTGGAGCTCATCGGCGAGGTCCCACAGGGCTTCGGCCGGGTCGGCGTTGACGAGGGGAGTGAGTGGTCGGCCCGTGATGCGAGCGACGTGTTCGATCCACGCCAGCTCATCAGGGTCGCTGAGGTGATCACTGACCAACTCCATCGTGCCGTGGCCGGCATCTCGCATGGCCTCGGCCAAGCCAACCAGCTCGTCGGCCGATGCGTGGGTGCCCGGAATGACCTCGCCCGACTTGTCGCGGTGGCCGAAGAACCGGCTCGTCGAGAAGCCCATGGCCCCATCGGCGAGGGCTTCGCGTGTCAGGTCGGCCATCTTTGAGATGTCATCGGCGGTGGCATCGTCATAGCAACGGTCGCCCATGACGTAGTGACGCAGCGCGACGTGACCTACCTGGGTGCCAACGTCGACCGAGTACGGCGTGTCGATGGCGTCGAGATATTCGCCGAACGTCTCCCAGCCCCAGTCGATGCCCTCGTGGAGAGCCGCGCCCGGAATGTCTTCGACGCTCTCCATGATCTGCACAAGTTCGTCTTCGGTACCCGGTCTGACCGGCGCAAAGCCGACACCGCAGTTACCAGCGACGACTGTGGTGACACCGTGCCAACAGCTGGGGGTCACCTGCTTGTCCCAACACACCTGGCCATCGAAGTGGGTATGGATATCGACAAAGCCGGGCGTCACGATCTGGCCGGTCGCATCGATCACCCGGGTTGCGAGCCGATCGGCGGCAATGGCGCCGACTTCGTCGATCAGACCGTTGTTGATGACGATGTCAGCCTCAAACACCGGGGATCCGGTGCCGTCGACAACTTGTCCGTTCCTGATGATGAGATCATCCATGATGTTCCTCGCTCGCTAGGCGTCAGGGCCATCGTAGGCCAGCCAGGGTTACCGGCCAGAACTCGCCCGCCACGAGCGAACTAGCGTGGGGCCATGCTCATCGAACTCGGCCAAGACGCTATTGACCTCGGCATCGTGGTCACCGACGGCGATGCTGCGCTCGCCTTTTACCGAGATCTGCTGGGCTTGGATCACGAGGCCAGCATCCCCATGCCGCTGGGCGGGGGTGGCACGATGCATCGGTTGCGGTGTGGCACCACGCTCATCAAGATCGTTGCTCTCGACAATCCGCCCGAAGCGCGACCGCCAGCAGGCGGCATCGGTGGCGGCACGGGCTTACGCTACTTCTCGATTCACGCCAACAACGTGGCCGACGTGATGCAGGCGTGTGAAGCAGCTGGGGTGCCAATTGTGATGCCGGTGACCGAGGCGCGCCCGGGCGTCACGGTCGCCATGGTGCATGATCCCGACGGAAACGTCGTCGAGTTCGTTCACTACGCCTAGTAGCGACCTAGCGAAGCGCTACTGGTCGACGGCGACGACTTTGACCTCAGCGAGGCCACCAGGGATTGCGAGCTCGGTGCAGCCAATGGCGGTCCACGCTGGCCACGGTTCGCTCATCGCAGCATCTCGGGCGGCCATGAAGGTCCCCATGTGCTGACTCATGTCGACGTGGAAGCTCGTCATCTCAACAACGTTGGCCAGCGAGGTGCCGGCGGCTTCGAGCACTGCGCCGAGCTGGGTGAAGGCGTCAGCGAATTGCGCTTCGGCGGTGTCACCGCTGCCGATCACTCCCGATACGTACACCGTGTCGCCGTTGCGATACGCCGGCGCGAAGTGAAAACGTTCGTACGTCTTCTCGGAACCAGCAGGGACTATGGGGCCTCGGGTGCTCATAGTTCGGAACCTAGCTCAGCGGTCGCCTCGTTCGAGAGCCCGGCCCTCGATGCGCGGGTCTACTACCAGCAATGCGGCGTCGGCGAGCAGATTCACGACCGCCAGAATGGCGGCGGCGACGAAGATCGCTCCGACCACAGCGAGTTCGTCGCGACGCCCGATGGCAACCAGCACGTAGTCGCCAAATCCCGGTAGCGAGAAGATGCGCTCGACGATGACCATGTTGCCAAGCACGAGTCCCGACTGAGCCGCGATCGCGGCGATGGCAGCTGGCGATGCGGGTCGCAGGGCATGGACCCGCACGATGCGCGAGGGCGCCAGGCCCTTGGATCGCGCGAGAAGCACATGATCGGATCGCAGTTGTTGCAACATCTCGGACCGCAGCAGCACGCTGTAGACCGCAGCGGTGCTGAACGCCAACGTCAGTGTGGGCAGGGCCATCGATGCCAGGTGAGCGCCAAGGCCGTCGCCGAGCGGCGTGTACAGCACTACGGGAAACAGTCGCCAACCAATCTCGGCGCCAAACAGGTTGAACTCGCCAAGCCCGAACAGCTGCACCAGCAATGGGCCAATCATGAACACGGGTAGCGATAGCCCGAGTAGCCCGATAGCGCGCGCAGAGCAATCGCCCAAGCGACCTCGGGTCTGGGCGCCGATCAATGCCAGCGGCACCGCGAGGGCCACGGCGATGATCTGGCTGTAGAGCAGAAGCTGAAACGAGATTGGCAGGCTTCGAGCGATCCCTTCGCCGACGGTTTCGCTGTACTGGCTTTGACCCATTTCACCCGACACCAGACCGCCGATCCAGTCGCCATAGCGGCGCAACGCTGGCGCGATGCCGGCATCGTCGAGACGAGAGTCGTCGCGGTAGTTGTGGACCAAGATCCAGACCAGACCCATCGTCACGAACAAGGTGACGCAGACGAACCGCAGTCGCTGCAACAGATAGCGCCGGGCCGTCGGCGGCAAGGTGAAGCCGGTCAACAACAGTCCGGCGCCCAGCCCGACGACGAGCGGAATGCCACCACTCATCGCTGCAAGCAGCGACAGCAACATCGCCAACGTGACGGCGATTGTGATGCGGCGAGTCACGAAGGCTTGACCGTAACTATTGCGTAGACATCGCGGCGCGGAACTCGCCAGTGAGCATGCGCTCGCGGGTCGCTTCGTCAGGATTGCCGAGGCGGTGCAGCGTCACGCCAACGATGTCGGCCGTGCAGGCAAAGTCGTGGGGATACGGGCCGACGGGCGACCCGGTATCGATGCCGACGTCGAAGGTCTCGCCACTCATCGAGAACACGACCGGCACCGTTTGGTCGATGCGTGAACGATCTACCTCGACGTCATCGACGAACAGGATCGCTTCGCCCCCCGCACCGAAGCCGCCGTCGTGCACGTAGCGCAGCTTGATCTCGTGTTCGCCAGCAGTGCATGCGTCGGGTGCTGCCAGCACGGTGATGTGGTGCCCGAAGCAGTTGTAGATGTAGTGGGGGACCGCCGAGTGGTCGAGCCACATGGCCCACCCCGCCATGTTGCCGCCCTGACACGCGATGACCCCTTCGGCACCCGCTTCTGGAATCACGATGCGAGCCGAGATCTCTGAAGACGCATTTTTCAAGTTGATGATCGAGCTCTCGGGCATGCGTACATGGGCGGTCGTGTACGTCATGTGATCGGCATTCAGCGACCGAGGCACCCGCCGTTCGCCGCCGCGCCGCGCCGAGGCATCGCGAAGTGGATATGCGCCGTAGTCGCTGGCCTCGGATTCGAAGAGCGCTTGCAACTCGGCGAGCTTTTCGGGGTGTTCGTCGGCCAGGTCGACACTCTGCGAGAAGTCGTTGGTGACGTCGTAGAGCTCCCAAACCTCGTGCTCGCCGTCGAACTCGAAACCGGCGTAACGGATCCACGGCACCCGGCCGTGGAAGCACGAGGCGATCCAACCGGCGTGATAGATCGCTCGATTGCCGAGGATCTCGAAGTACTGCGTCGTGTGTACTTCTGGTGCCGTCTCGCTTGCGAACGCTGGCGCCATCGAGGTGCCGTGCAGCGGGATCTGCTCGATGCCGTAGACCGCACTTGGCATCGTGAGACCCGCGACCTCGAGCAGCGTTGGGGCGATATCGATGACGTGGAAGAACTGCTGGCGAAGACCGCCAGGGTCATCGATGCCGTTCGGCCACGACGCGGCGAGTGCATTGCGAGTGCCCCCGAAATGCGACGCCACCTGCTTCATCCACTGAAACGGTGAGTCGAGCGCCCAGGCCCAGCCGACGTTGAAGTGATTCTCACAACGGTCGCTTCCGAAGTCTTCGATGTGTTCGAGCAGCCATTCGGGGTCTTCATGCACGCCGTTCTGGAACGACGGGGCGCTCCAAGCACCGTGGATTGTGCCTTCGGCCGACGCGCCGTTGTCGCCGGTGAGGTAGATGACGAGCGTGTCGTCGCCCTGGCCGAGCGTGTCGATGGCGTCGAGCACTCGACCAACCTGAGCGTCGGTGTGGGCCATAAAGGCCGCAAAGACCTCCATAAGGCGACTCGCTACGGGCTTGTAGCGGTCGGGGTAGTCGCTCCAGGCAGGTACCTCGTCGGGTCTCGGGGTTAGCGCAGTGTCGGGAGGAATGACACCGAGATCGAGTTGGCGCTCGTAGATCTCGTGTCGTAGCTGATCCCAACCGTCATCGAACTGGCCCCTGAAGCGTTCGATCCACTCGGGCCAAACGTGGTGGGGTGCGTGCACGGCGGCCGGGGAGAAGTAGCAGAAGAACGGGCGGTCGGGTGCGCTGGCCTGCTGACGTTGGATCCACTCGATTGCCTTGTCCGCGAGATCTTCGCTCAAGTGGTAGTCGTCGCGGCCGACGTGTGGTTGCACCGGCGTGGTCTGGTCATACACCGCTGGTTCCCAATGGCTCGCCTCGGCGCCAATGATGCCGTAGAAGCGGTCGAAGCCCTGGCCGGTCGGCCACCGGTCGAACGGGCCAGCCGGGCTCTGCTCCCACGATGGCGTGAGATGCCATTTGCCGAAACAGCCGGTCGAGTAGCCGCCTTGGCGAAGTACCTCGGCGACCATCGCGGTCTCGCGTGGAATCGCTGAGTCGTAACCAGGAAAGCTGTTGGCGATCTCGGTGATGCCGCCCATGTGGGCGGTGTGGTGGTTGCGGCCGGTCAGCAGCGCCGCCCGCGTCGGCGAGCACAATGCCGTGGTGTGAAACTGGTTGAAACGCAGACCGTTGCTCGCGACCCGTTCGACCGTTGGTGTCGGCACCGGCCCACCGAAGGTCGAGCACGTGCCAAAGCCGACATCGTCGAGCATGATCAAGACGATGTTCGGTCCAGACGAGGGCGCGGGCGCCGACAACGGCGCAGCGATGGCATCGTCGATCAATCGTGCGATATCGCCACCGAACGGTGGGGTCGGTCGAGGGATTGAGGATGAGGGGCCCGTGGTTTGGCTCACCGTCGCAACCTAGTGTTTGGGATATGCCTGCTGATCGTTCGATTCCTGCCAGCTTTGA
>Ga0114956_1001255_pt1 | contig 19793 bp, 14 predicted proteins | sample MaitaG_FD_87304 | JGI IMG/M metagenome (GOLD analysis project Ga0114956, IMG submission 87304) | Marine algal microbial communities from Maine, USA - Maine_Asex2 metaG | ecosystem: Host-associated > Algae > Red algae > Unclassified | place: Maine, USA | collected 2015-01-05 | reverse complement strand
TGATGTTCAAGCAATTTCAGTAGAACAATGCCCATGCCAAGCACGCTAACCCAAACAGGCAGATGCTGTACATGGGGGAGTTGCGACAGGAATAACAGCGCGCCAAGCGCGTAGAGCGAGCGTCGATCAAGCCGCACAGGAACATTATCCGAATGAGTCTTCGGCCTTTCTCTATGCCAAAGGCTTCTCATGGATTTAAACCATACAAAGCAAGTGCTCTGAGTGCTTGCGTTTTATGTGTAGCTCCACATGCCGCTTCTAACTGCGTATCGGAAAGTTCAAACGCGTAGTCGACTTGTGTTCGCTCGGCAGTGATAACCCAGGCTGTCAGACGCGATAGTTGTTGCTCGGTGTCTGTTAATCCGGTTGTAGATAAGTTTAATTGCGTTTCGCCGCCGGCATTCTCGTCTTCGAATGTTTTAACATACAAGCCTTGACCGCGAGCTGCCGCTTTCCATGCGATAGATGAAATTGCGTCGCCCGAATGGTATTCGCGAACTCCCGAGATATCGCCCTGCGTGGATTTACGCAGATTCTCACCTTGTTCAGCAACAGATTGCGTTGGCAATGGTGGCGCTGAATCTTCCGGACTTGGATAAACGATAGCGCTCTCACTCGAGTGAACGTAGCACCACGTGCGCCATAGCCCCAAGGGATAGGTGCTGGTTACAGTCAGCCTGCCAAGCGTTTGTTTACCACGTTGCATTGTTGGCTTGGTTAGTACCGCTTGTGCAGAATCGGATTTGTCTATATCAACAACGCTTGTTTGCTCTGCCGATTTGATTGCGATACCGACTCGGTCCAGGCTGGATTGGTTTTCAACGTCAATGGTGAAGCGGACATTTTCGCCAGCAAATGCATCGTCTGAGCTTATAGTTTTGAACGAAATGCCTGCAACGTTTCGATAGGTATGCAGCAGAGATGCTGCGAACAGACCAGTCAATAGAAAGCACAGGGCATAGCCCAGGCTCAGGGCGTAGTTGACAGATGCGATCAACATAATCAACAGTGAGAAAAGATAAGCTAATCCTCGTCGAGTGGGCAGGATGTATACGCGCTGGTGTTCTATTAACAGAGGCAGCACATCTTCTGGTCGTGAACGGAATAGCCGCTGCTTAAAAGATGTTGGCGCAGGGTTTGCGATTGTGCTTGTCATGACAATAGCCGGTATTCAAATAAATGAATGACTAGGGCGAAGCAACATTATTCAGAATATCCAGGGCAGCTGCATTCCCGGTGCTTATCCGGCCGGTAAGTCGATGGCCAGCTAGTGCTGGAAAGGCCCTTTGAACGTCATCAGGTAGTACATGATCGCGCTTGTTGATATAGGCAATTGCTTTGCACAGGCTAACCAGGCTTAGTCCGGCGCGAGAACTTAGTCCGGTGCCACCTGCTCGAGAGCTCAACAGCAAGGCTTGCACGTAGTCATAAATAGAATCAGCCACGTGCACAGATGCAACGTCGGTCGACCATTGTTCCAGCTGGCGAGCGTTGGCCACAGCTTTGAGTTCAGCTATGGCCGATCGTTTGTCTCCTGATTGCAGCAATTGCCGTTCAGTTGCAGGATCGGGGTAACCCAGTGCGATGCCAACGAGGAAGCGATCAAGCTGAGATTCAGGCAGCGGATATGCGCCAAGTTGTTCAACCGGATTTTGCGTTGCTATGACAAAAAATTCTTTTGGCAGGGCATAGGTATTCCCATCAACCGAAATCTGGCGCTCTTCCATTGCCTCAAGCAATGCGCTTTGTGCCTTTGGAGGTGCACGATTGATTTCATCTGCAAGCAGAACTGAGGTGAATACAGGGCCTTCGCGAAATTCGAATTGTTGTGTGTTGCTATTGAATATAGAAACGCCGACGATATCGGCAGGCAGCAGGTCACTGGTAAATTGCACGCGCTTCCAGCCCAGTCCCATACACACACCCAAAGCCTGTGCCAGAGTCGTTTTTCCCGTTCCCGGAACATCTTCGATTAACAGATGACCGTTTGCCAGCATGCAGGCCACCGCTAGTTCCAATTGATCACGCTTACCCAACAGAATGGTTTCCAGTTGTGCGAGCACGTGTGAAATATCCCCGAGTGCCGAGACTGGAAGCGGATGTGCAGTGTTTGTCATGACATCAATTAACTATTACCGATATGTCGAGGTTATCGGCCAAAGGACGTGGTGCTAACGCGAGATATCCTGCAACGAACTCAAGTGATCGCTTGCGGTTTGCGCTTTGTGGGCAATTCCGCAAAACCCCATGGAAAAAAGAACATTTTGAAAAACTGAAGTGTTGTTGTATCAGGCAGCGTTTTCAGACTTGGTTCTCAATTCTGCCTTTGCCTGCAGTTTGTACGATGACGGTGTGTTCGAGATTCGCTAAGAGCGCTCCAGTTTCGCAAAGAACACACGCAATTAATACTGTGCACTCAATAGCGACAGCTGCTGAAACAATTATGTTGAGTTTCGTCTTCAGATTTATACCAAATATTTGTACTGTTTTGCTGTTTACTGCGCTCTGGGGTATCGCGCCTGTCGTCTACGCGCATGGCACTGAGCATGATAGCGAGCCCAAGACAGTTCCGGATGAGGCTGGCTCGGCAGAACCGTCGGAGTTTGCTGATGTTGTCCGCAATGCACCTGTTCCACAAATAAACGTATCAGTTGGTGGTAAATGGTCTGATGTCTACGACTGGCCACTGGTTGCGATACATGCGGCTCTCTTGCCAAACGGTAAAGTGCTGGCCTGGGATGCAACCCCGGATGATTCTGACGACGATCCTCACACAACAGACAATTACACCACACGCGTAACATTGTGGGACCCGATTACTGATACGCATGTGCAGACCAACAACGATACCGATACTGACTTGTTCTGTGCCGGGTCTGCGCATCTTTGGGATGGACGAATTCTTTTTGCTGGTGGCGATGGTGGTAAAGCTGGCGCAAATGGACCTTTGGCCAACAGTAATATATATAACCCGGTTTCCAACACGTGGCACCGAACCGAGAATATGCAGGCACCGCGTTGGTATTCATCCGTTGCCGCCCTGTCCAATGGTGAAATGCTGACTCTGGGTGGAACCTATGAACCAACCCCATTAGCCGAAGTGTTTCAATTTGATCAGACCTGGCGTGGGCTATCGGGCGATTTTCCGCAACCGTTGAATGGTGATTATCAATGGCTGCAGCAAACGCCTGAAGGCTCTGTTCTCTATTTTGGACCTGCCAATGTGTTGGTAGATATCGACACAACGGGCGCAGGTTCATACACGTCGCGCGCGTCACGGGATACAACCGAATTTCGTGACTACGGCAGTTACGCCATGTATGAACCTGGAAAGATACTGGTAGCGGGCGGCGCGCAAGGGCTCAATACAGCAGTTGTTATAGATACAGCTACACGACAAACCATTGATACCAATCCAATGATTACAGGCCGCCGTCAACATAACCTGACAATACTGGCTGATGGATCAGTGCTTGCCAGCGGTGGAAACAACGATGGAGCGCAGTACTACAGTCCGACTGCCGGTGTCTATCAGCCAGAAATATGGAATCCGGAAACGCAAGCGTGGACGGCGCAAAACACCATTCCGACTGATCGTCAATATCACTCAATTGCGTTGCTGCTACCAGATGGGCAAGTGCTGTCTGCTGGTGGTGGAATTTGTGGTGATTGCTATGCGTTGGGCTATGAAGAACGTAATGCCGAAATTTTTTCCCCGCCATATCTGTTCAATCAGGATGGCTCTTTTGCAACTCGTCCGCAATTGGGGGCTGTTGCCGAGACAATGGACTATGCGGAGCAGCTGCCTGTCAGTATTAGCGATTCGATAAATATCGAGAAAGCACATTTGATCAAGCTGGGTTCGGTTACTCATTCTGAAAATCAAGATCAACGCTTAGTTCCACTGGATTTCGAAAGAGCAGCAAATCAACTTACAATACGAATGCCTGAGTCTCGTCATGTTGCGCCACCGGGACATTACTTACTGTTTGTGGTTGACAACAATGGTGTGCCTTCAAAAGGATCTATTATCAAACTTGGGCAACCATTGATCGGAGTTGGTGAGTTACTTCGATCAACGCTTGAAGTAAACACATGGGATAGTTATCTAACGCAACCAATGGGTGGGCGAGCGACTATCGAGTTGAGTGCAGCTAATGGTACTCAGTTGTACGTTTCTGCTACATCGCAGATTCGATCAGCGCAGCAGGCGAATGTGCTTTGCAATGAAATAGTCCAGAGTACAGACAATGCATCGTGTGAATTGGATGTGAGCGCTGGAACGCAGTTGCACGTTAGTGTCTCCGGCTCGGTACGCTCTGATTACAGTCTCGTCTATACAGTATCCACACCGGTATCTCCAGTAACACCGGTTACACCAGAAAGCCCTGAAACATCGATTCCTCCCGAGCCGGATACGATATCGGCCAAGGGTACGGGGCAAGTTCGCACAGGAGTTGGTGCTACATCACAATATTTACTGCTAATTCTGATGGTTTTGGCAGTGTTAAGGCCCTTTTCTTACCGCAATAGGCTTGATTAGCTAAATCTCGCATCGCACTTGGTATACTGTGGGCCATCAAGGTTTCCAGCTTGCCAGTACTATCAGTGTGAAAAACTTCCTTAAGCCAGATCGGCATACCCACAAAGATCCGCATATCAGAATTGCCAGCCTGGATTCGATGGATGCCAGCGTACCTGAAAATCAGGTGCTTATTGAGCGCATGGCCATCTCCGATGACGATGAATCGGTTCGGTTGGCGGCAATCAATAGTTTGGCTAACCTATCGGTTCTGCAGCGAGTGCAAAGCGCACGGAACAATGATGCTGCTGTTATCAGGGCCATCGAAGAGCGCATTACCAGTCTGATGGTTGAAAACAATATCAGTGACAAAGAGGCTGATGAGTTACTGGAAACCCAATCCGGTATATATGCTCCTTTGCTTGCTATAAACAGTTCTAATGAGTCAATTCGTAACCGGTCAATAGCGTCGATTCAGGACGAGGCCGAATTGGTGTCTGTACTAAAGCAAACTCGGTTTCACGATGTGCGAATGGCATGTGCGATCAGACTAACCGACGAAGACAATATCAAATCAGCATTGACTGCGTGTCGTTCGCGAGATAAAGCGGTCGCTAAAATGTTACAAACTCGTATAGATACGAAGAACGCAGCATTGGCTGCTGAGAAAGCGACGTCTGAGGCAGTAGCCAATACTTTATCATCGATGCAGTCGTTGTCTGGTAGTGTTTGGTCTCCTCAGCATGCGGGACGCTTCGATTCGTTAAAAGCCAAGTGGTCAAGCCTCGATGAACAATATCGCAAGGACTCTGATAGTGCTTTTGATGAGGCCAGCAAGCGTGCACAAGCGCTGCTCGACGAACACGCAAAACACAATGAAGTACAAGCTGCGGTTTTAGATACACCAGTAGCGACCGAAACTGCAAGTGCGACAGTACCAGGTGTAGCAGCTGCTACTTCGGATGCGGCCAGAGACGCATTGCTGGAACAACTAAAATCCAAAAAGTTGACTGAGCTCGACGCCTTCAATACTGATTTGAAAATCGAGCCCGGTTCCGACAGTGAAAAGCTAGTCGCTCATGCTAAATCCGTTGGCGTTCTGTTTAACCCCCCATTCGACTTAGCCAAAGGCCGGCCAGGTGCAATTACTGAGCGCATCAAGCGCGTGGGTGCATTACTGAAAACCGAATCTATATTGCCCGGCGTCAATATGGACGATTGCGTATACATGGTTGAGTTGAAGGAGCATTCCCAGGCGCTAGACAACAGACTTGAAAAGGCTAAGCAAGAGTCGCTTGATCGAGCAAAAGCCACGAACAAGCAGTTTGCGGCGCTGGGTGCGACTGTTGCCGATGGCAAATGGGGACCCGCAAGTAGCATGTTTCGCCGCTTGCAAAAGAAAGTCGATTCGATGGAGCCTGCCGAACGTGTGCAGTTCAACGATAAACTTTCTCGGGCTGAGAAACAGCTGGATGAAATGGCCGATTGGCAGGACTTCGCTGCACGACCAAAATTGGAAGCCTTGTGTGTCTCTATGGAAGGCTTGCCTGCACAGGAATTAAAGCCTGAAGCGCTGGCAAAAGAAATCAAGTCAATGCAGGCTCAATGGAAGTCTCTGGGTGCCAGTCGTGCGTCCAATGATTTATGGACGCGCTTCAAAACCGCAGGCGATACAGCCTACGAGCCCTGTAAAATATTCTTTGAAGAAAAGCAGGTTGCGCGTCAGACTAAGTTCGATGCGAAAGTGGCGCTATGCGATACTCTCGAAACGCACTATCAAACTATCGAGTGGGAAACGCCAGACTGGAAAGCCATACAGCGAGTAGTGAACAATGCCAAGCGCGACTGGAGTCGTAACCGCATTCCCGATAGAAAACCAGATAGAGCGTTGGAGCAACGATTTTCCGATGCGTTAAAACCGTACGATGAGAAGCTATCGGAACAATACGATGCAAACGTATTAGAGAAGCGAGAGCTAATTGAGAAAATACAGAAGTTAGCTGAGGCTGAAATAAATCAACATTCTGCGAATCAGGCAAAGAAGCTGCAAAGTGCGTGGAAGCAGGTTGGTCTGGTTCGCCGAAAGGATGATCAGGCGCTATGGGAAGAATTTAACGGACACTGTAAAGTTATTTACAAGCACCAGCATGAAGCCAAACGCGAACAATATCAGGCCAGCATGAGCCATGTGTTTCGGGCTCGCGATATTATTAAAGCGTTGCGTAAGATTTCCAAAGGTCAGGATAGCGAAGAAGATCAGATTCAAGCCTTACAGGCTGAGTTTCAGGCTCTGGCTGAATTCCCGGACAAAGACAAGAAGTTCCTGCTGCGTGATTTTCGCGCTGCAGTTGATGCATGCGCCAAACTGAAGGATGCTGCTTCAAAAAAACGTGCACAGGCAGAGTCTGCAGAAATAGCTCGACTGGTTGAATTGTGCGAGCAGCTTGAAGCTGCCGTAGAGTCGCCTGAAACGCTTAGCGCCACCCTGCGTGATGACGTTTCACATGCTTGGGAAAATGATCAAGCCAGTGTTTCTAAAGATGCTTTGAATAAACTGATGGCTCGCCGAGATACTGCGCTAAAGCATCTGGACAACGGTACATCGTACGACTACGATGCCAACGAGGCGCATAAGCGACAATTGCTGATTCGCATGGAAATTCTGGCCGATAAAGAAACCCCGGCCGAAGATAAAGCGCTTCGTATGCAGTACCAGCTTGAGAATTTGAGAGACGGCATGACATCTTCAGCGGTAGTCGACAAGCGTGATGAACTGGCAAAACTGGAAGCCCAGTGGCAGGCAGCGGCTCCTGTTAAACAAAGTATTAAAGACTCCTTAAACTCACGTTTTCTTATTGCGACTAACCGTTAACGGTGTCTATGCAATCCGGATTGACCCAACAGGCGTTAGAACGCGCCATGGAAAACAATGAGTTAATTCTTTATTATCAGCCAAAAATTAGTTTGCTCGATGGCAGCGTAATTGGTGCAGAAGCGCTGGTACGCTGGAATGTTGGCGAAGGTGTTATGATTTCTCCTAGCGCGTTTATTCCACTTGCTGAAAGTAGCGGTCTGCTTCACGATCTTACCGTCGGTCTCCTTGATCAAGTGGTCAATGCATCGGTTGTATTAAATGCACAGGTGCAAGGGATGGCGCTGTCGATAAACGTTGCACCCAATGATCTGCAATCGCAGACAATCAGCAAGCGCATCAAGCACTTTCTAGACACACAAACCATTACTGCAGGTGATTTACAAATAGAGATAACCGAAAGTGCTGTAATGGGTAGCTTTGAGCAAATACAAGAAGACATTGTTCGTCTTGCAGCACTTGGAGTTGATGTGTTAATGGATGACTTTGGAACGGGTTATTCCTCAATTGATCGTCTTAGCCAACTACCTTTTGCAGCGTTAAAGCTCGATCAGGGAGTAGTTCGACGAATGGGTACGTCGCCGCAAAATTTGAATGTGGTTAAATCATCTATTTCAATGGCGCGTGAGTTACGCATGACATCCGTCGCCGAAGGTGTTGAGTCTGCGGCAACCTATCATTTTCTAATGGCATATGGCTGTGAAGAAGCTCAAGGCTTTTATATCAGTCGGCCGATTTCGCTTGCAGACTTCCTGAGCTTTGCAGAGACGGAGCACAATTTCGATGGCTCGCAGATTGGCAGAATTCACCAAACAGTACACAATGTTCTTTATCATCGAAAATGTCTGTTTGATGTTGTGTTCTGCGATCTAGTGGGTGCGAAAGCCTGTTTGCCATCGGTTGTTGATCCTGAAATAGGCGAAGACCTGGAAAAATCACGACTTGGATTATGGTATTTCGGCATCGGACAGCAACTTAGCGGTATGGTTGCGTTTGATTCACTCGAACAGCCACTTCGCGACTTGCATAAACTCAGCCATGAAATTCTGAATCGTCAGTACGATCAATCCAGTTCAGGCAAACAAGAAGCTGCATTGGCACGAATGGACAGTCTGGTAAATCAAGTCGTAACATTGCTGCATTCACTAGAGAGTGCACTGCTGCTTAAGCAAGAAAACTAAATAACAGATCACATTAGAGGAGCATGCTGTGCACGCCGACGACCTGCGTTATCGAAATGATAAAGAACAAAGTGATGCTTTGCTTGAAGACAAAACAGTCAAACGTGTTAACGATGCGTTGGCTGAGCATGAGGCTGAAGGGCCGACCGGGCTAAGACGCAGGCTTTTATCCACGTCGGTACGCTTAAGCAGAAAAATGGCCCCGGATATATATGCACTATCTGACGAGTGCGTTGAGCGACTATCAATGGATATTCCGTTGGAGTTGTATGTGTATGCAAGCCCGCAGTTCAACGCAATGTGTTTCAAGCCAGAAGAGGGTCGGTTGTATGTGATGTTTTCTTCAGCTCTACTGGAAAGTTTCACGCCAAAGGAATTGCAGTTTGTCATGGGTCATGAATTTGGCCACCATGTATACGATCATCATGCCATTCCCATTGGTCATATTGTGAAGGGGAAGCGTCGTCCTGACCCCAAGCTTGCCTTAAAGCTGTTTGCCTGGTCCAGAAATGCAGAAATTTCTGCCGATCGAGCCGGAGCATACTGTGCGCAGGATTTCCACAGCGTCGCTAGTGCTCTGTTCAAGCTGGCGTCTGGACTAACCGGCACAACGGTCAAGTTTGATCTGGATGAATTTTTGCAGCAAGTTGATGACATGCAGGCAGTCGATGATGAGCCCGGGCAAGGTGCTTCCGAAGGTGATTGGTTCTCTACGCATCCGTTCAGCCCATTGCGCGTAAAAGCATTGCGTTTATTCTTTGCGTCAAACCTGATGGACAAGCAAGGCAGTTCGCTGGATGAGCTAGACGTTGGTGTTCAACGCATAATGAGTTTGATGGAACCGAGCTATCTTGATGCGAAAACCGATTCTGCAATTGCCATGCGCCAATTGTTGTTTGCAGGCGCGATTGTAGTAGCCCATGCAGCAAATGGCATTTCTGAAAAAGAAATCGCTGCATTCGAGAAATACTTTGATGACGGCGAATACAGCGATAAGTTGAACCCTGAGCGAATCGAGGAACAGCTGCCACAACGTATTCAGCGTGCAAAAGACAACTGTACTGATACGCAGGGCATGCAAGTTATAAGAGACTTATGTGTCATTGCCATGTCTGATGGCGAGGTGCTTCCAGCTGAAATCGATGTGCTCAATACCGTCGCCGATGGTCTTGATGTTTCACGAACGTTTGTTACTCAAACAATTGAGCAGGATCTCGAACCCGACTAATGTCGTAAAGAAGCGCACTCACATGGTGCGTACGCACTTTATTGGCGCGTTTTACAGGTGCTAACTATCTTGTTGCACAAGAGCTTTGTCTCAATTGAGTGCATGTGTTGCCGCGACTTTGTTAATATTGGGCACCACGAGCATGCTGTGTGTGCGAATGCATATTCCCTATACATTTGTTTTGCTTGCTCAATCGCTCAAGTTTTGTTGCAGGTGTCTTAAATATGGAAGCTCTCCAATCTAGTAGTAGCACTCTATTTGTTTTGTTGGGTGCAATTCTGGTTTTATTCATGCACGCAGGTTTTGCTTTTCTCGAAGTGGGAACCGTCCGTGAGAAAAACCAGGTTAATGCACTATCAAAAATCTTCGCAGACTTTGGTATATCCACCATCGCGTATTTTTTCATCGGTTATCAAATTGCCTACGGTATGGATTTTTTTGCTGCCGCAAGTGAGCTGACGGGTAACAATGGCTACGAGCTGGTTAAGTTTTTCTTCCTGCTCACATTCGCTGCCGCTATACCGGCAATCATATCTGGCGGTATTGCCGAACGGGCCAGTTTTTATCCGCAAATGTTTGCCTCGTTTGTGATTGTTGCATTGGCTTATCCGTTTTTCGAAGGTGTGATCTGGGCCGGGAATTTTGGCTTTCAGGATTGGCTGGAAGAATTTGCAGGTGCTGCATTTCACGACTTTGCTGGTTCTGTGGTTGTTCATGCCATGGGTGGCTGGATAGCATTGGGAGCAGTGGTTATGCTCGGTGCTCGTCATGGCCGGTATCGAGAAGATGGTTCCATCGGAGCTGCATTTGCTCCTTCAAGCATTCCGTTTCTGGCTCTGGGCGCCTGGATATTAACTGTTGGCTGGTTCGGGTTTAACGTGATGTCTGCACAAGCAATAGGTGATATCAGCGGCTTAGTTGCAATCAACTCACTAATGGCAATGGTTGGCGGACTTCTGGCTGCACTGGTTGCCGGTAAAAATGACCCTGGCTTTCTACATAACGGACCATTGGCCGGATTGGTTGCCGTTTGTGCCGGCTCAGACGTCATGCACCCGATGGGTTCACTCATTGTAGGCGCAGTAGCGGGTGTACTGTTCGTTTGGTTTTTCACCATTGCTCAAAATAAATGGCGAATAGATGATGTATTGGGAGTTTGGCCGTTGCATGGCATATGTGGCGCATGGGGCGGCATCGCCTGTGGTATTTTTGGTCAGGAAACCATGAAAGGGCTAGGTGGTGTTAGTTTCACCGCCCAGGTCATTGGTACAGGTGCCGGAATAGTATTCGCAACGGTTGTCGGATTTGTGGTTTATGGGCTCCTTAAAATGAGTGTTGGAATCCGTTTAACCGAAGAAGAAGAGTACAACGGTGCCGATTTAAGTATTCATCAGATATCAGCGACGCAGAAATAATTGAAATTCAGTTTGAGGATTAAACAATGAAACGAATTACCGCAATAATTAAACCGTTTAAGCTGGATGCCGTCAGAGAAGAACTTGCTACTGCCGGTGTGGCTGGAATAACGGTAACCGAGGTGAAGGGGTTTGGTCGTCAGAAAGGCCACACAGAGCTATACCGTGGTGCTGAATATGTTATCGACTTTATTCCGAAAATAAAACTTGAAGTGGTTGTTGCAGATGATATTCTCGATGCGTGCATCGAAGGTATTATTCGCTCTGCAAACACCGGAAAAATAGGTGATGGAAAAATCTTTATCGATGATGTCCAGCGCGTTATACGCATTAGAACTCAGGAAGAAGGTGACGCAGCGCTTTAATGCACTGCGCTTTAATGCGCAGCGCTCTATCGCTTAGATGTCCAGTTAAGTATCTTCATTTTCCCACGGTGGGTGAGGAGTGAATTTGCTTACCATAAAGTCGGTAAACACCCGCACCTTGTTACTTAGGTGGCGACGATGTGGATAAACTAATTGTATTGATGAGGTGTCTACCGCGTGTTCCTGCAGCAATGGCACAATCAAACCTTTCTTGAGCGACGGCTGTACAACGTAGCTTGCCAAACGCGCTATGCCAATACCTGACTTGACTGCTTCATGCAGTGCAGATGCACTGTTTGTATGGAAGTTGCCTTTCACTCTTTGCGCGCGAATACCGTCTGCTGTCTGAAACTCCCAATCGTTGAAGTGCATGATCGATGAGTGGGTTAAACAGTTGTGATTCATTAAGTCTTCTGGAGTCTGAGGCGTACCGTGTTTGGATAAGTACTCCGGAGACGCGCAAATTATGCGCTTGTTCACAGCCAGGCGACGAGCGACCAGAGATTCATCAGTTAGTCCATCACTGAGAACGATGGCAACATCGACACCTTCACCAACCAGATCAACTTCGCGTTCGCTGAGTTCAAGCTCTACCCGTAGTTCGGGAAAGTTGGCCATAAATTCGGGCATCAGCTTAATCATCTGTATGCGGGCAAATGCTGATATTGTGGTGATTCTTAGCGTGCCGGTGACTCGATCGTGCAGAGCCATTACGGCGTCTTCCGCCTGTTGAATCTCTTGCAGAATCGCACCACATCGGTCTTGAAACGCATGTCCTTCTGCGGTAAGGCTTAGTTTGCGGGTGGTGCGCTGAAACAGTCTGGCGCCCAGACGATCTTCCAAACGAGTAATCAGCTTACTGACTGCAGACGGAGTCAAATCGAGTTCGCGCGCTGCCGCCGAAAAGCTGCCCATATCGGCGGCTTTGGAAAACACCAGCATTTCTGTGTATTTATCCATGTTATTAGTGCTCTCGATTCACTATTTATGGCTGCATAGCATATATTATAGGATTTGCAATAACAAATGAATTTACCCGAATTGTCCCATAAACTTGAGCTTAGTCACTCTCTGTGACCAAAGGCAATCTGAAGCTAGCTGTGTCCCTTTATACATTTTTCGAAAAACTAGTCGACCCGTTGCCAGATAATCCGGTTGCGCGTCCGCCGACACGCCCATTGGCGTTTATCTGGCATTACGTGCGACCGATCAGGAAGCTGGTACTAGTTACACTGTTGTTTTCCGGCATTGCCGGAGTGTGCGAAATATTCCTGTACGTATTCATTGGCTATTTGGTTGACTGGATGAGTGTTACCGAGCCGGCGTTTTTTTTACAAAAACACGGAGTAGCGATCGTCGGTATGCTGCTGGTGGCGTTCGTTATTCGCCCGACTACAATGATCCTGACCCGTTGCCTGATCAATTTTTCACTTTCACCCGGCCTGGTTGCAGCTACCCGATGGCAAAACCATCGCTATGTTTTGCGTCAGAGCATGAGCTTTTTTCAGAACGATTTTGCTGGACGTGTTGCGCAGAAGGTCATGCAAACTGGTAACTCGGTGCGCGAAGTAGTCATCAACATCGTTGATGGTGTTTGGTTGTTAATCATTTATGTGATTGGTATTGCTGTCTTGCTTATCGATATAAAGCCGGTTTTGCTAATACCTATATCAATCTGGATGATTGGATACGGTGCGGTTGTTTTTTTTATGGTTCCGCCGGTTCGTGATAAGTCGGCCCGTGTTTCAGAAGCTACTTCAGCGATTACCGGCCGGGTTGTTGATAGCTATACCAACATTCAATCGGTCAAGTTGTTTGCACACAATGAATTGGAGGAGCGTTTTGCTGCAGATGCCATACGTCAACACGTTCGATCTTTTGTGGCATTGATGAGCGCAATCATGAACATGACCATCACGATGACGATCATGAACACAGCGCTGATGCTTAGCACGGCTGTTATATCGGTATGGTTGTGGATGAATGGCGGTATTAGTGTTGGTGAAATTGCCATTGCCAATGGTCTGGTGCTACGCATTAATCAGATGTCTGGTTGGATATTACGCACAATTACATCGTTGTTTGAACATATCGGTACGGTGGAAAATGGTATCGAAACCATCTGTATGCCAACCAGTATTGTTGATAGCAACGATGCGACAGTGCTGGAGGTTCACGCCGGTAAACTGGCCTTCAACAACGTATCGTTTAATTACGACAAAGTCATTGACGAGCAACCAGACAACGGTTCGAGTCGAGTTGATTTGCCGATAGCTGGCTTGCCGATAATAGATAACTGTGATCTGACTTTGGCAGCGGGTGAGAAAGTCGGGCTTGTGGGTCGCTCCGGAGCGGGTAAATCTACGTTGATTAATCTACTGATGCGTTTTCACGACATTGAGCATGGCAACATTACGATTGATGGGCAGGATATCAGCAAGGTGACTCAAAAAAGCTTGCGTAGCAATATTGCCGTTGTCACACAGGATACGTCGCTGCTACACCGAAGTGTGCGAGATAACATTCGTTATGGTTTGTCCGATGCAACAGACGAACAAATTATTCGGGCAGCCACTTTAGCTGAAGCGATGCATTTCATTCCCGATCTTGTTGATCTGCAGGGGCGTGCCGGGCTGGACGCCACAGTTGGTGAACGTGGGGTAAAGCTCTCTGGTGGTCAACGACAACGTATCGCTATTGCTCGCGTCATACTCAAAGACGCGCCAATACTTATACTGGATGAAGCCACTTCGGCATTGGACTCAGAAGTAGAATCGGCAATTCAAGAGCAGCTAAACAATCTGATGCAAGGTAAAACTGTTTTGGCTGTAGCGCACCGTCTGTCTACCATTGCTGCATTGGACAGGCTTATCGTACTTGATGGCGGCAAGATTATTGAAACCGGAACGCACGTGCAGTTACTGAAAAATAACGGTCTTTACGCCAGCTTATGGGCACGTCAGTCTGGTGGATTTCTGGGCGTCTGAGCGCGTATCTGGCGGTAATTGTCCCATTCATTTCACGTTGAATAAGTCATCCTGCTATAAAGACTGTGAAGCGCTTCACGGAGCAGTGGTCATATATGATGATACCTGCATTACGGACGCTAACTGTATAGGCGAGTAGGCTGCATATCGCAGGCCTGCACTGACTAACAGGAATCGGGGTTTCGATGAAAATTCTGGCAACATCTGCGTACGCAACACATGAGTTACTGGATGACTTTATTGCGATGGCCGCAAAGGATTCGTATGGTAATCACACTTTGTGTGAATCAGCGGAAGATGCAGACGTAATCTTTTTTGTAGAAAACACGCACTTTGACGACTACTTGTACAAAAAGGTTCGCCAACATCCTTTTACCCAGCAGTTTCCTGAAAAAACATTTATGTACAATGAGGCCGACAAGCCGTGGTCAGCATTACCTGGTTTGTACTGTTCAATGCCTCGACGTTTTTTTCAGCACAGCAAACAAGTAGCGTTCCCGTACATCTCTACTCCGAATGATTTCATCAAAGACGTTTATAAATCGGACGTCGAGAAGCGCTGGTTATTTTCGTTTGTCGGTTCCACCAGTCATCGTTGCAGAAACGATGTTGTCGCACTAACGAACGATAATAGCGGTGTTCACGACACATCAGAATTTAATGTTTGGGATTGTACTGACGACGCCAAGGCTGCAGTCGGAAAGCACTTTGCTCAAACAATGGCAGAAAGTCATTTTATGCTTTGCCCACGTGGAATCGGTACATCGTCTTATCGTTTATTCGAAACCCTGGAGGCGGGGCGCGCACCGGTTATTATCGCTAACCAGTGGGTTCCAACACCGCATATTAATTGGGATTTTGCCGTTCGTGTTGATGAGCGAGACATTAAATCCATACCAAATCTGCTGCGTTCCATTTCTGACGAAGCGGACGATCGCGGAAAAGCTGCACGAGCAGCATGGGAGTCAGCGTACGCGCCAGAAGTATTGTTCGATACAGCAGCAGAGTCTTTAGCGTGGCTTCTAGAAGAGCGTCGCCACACCGAAGCAAATCATCCGATAAGAAAAATTCGCAAAGTGGCCATTGCCGCTGACCTTGCTGCAACGAATATTGCGCGCCGCCTGCGTCGCCAATGGCAGCAGGTACTTTTCTAGCATTGTTACAACTTGTTATCGAATTTCCAGTTAACCTTATGCACTATATGTGTTATACAAGGTGTATAGCAGGAGAAATAACAAGCTACAAAGCGTAATGAATGCGAAAGTACTACGTCTTAACAAGGCCGGTACGCCCATCGCCTGGTTGAGTTGGCAGGAAACTGCAACGCTCATGGTTAAAGACCAGGTCATTTGGAGCCTCGGCGAAGTTATCCATACCATACACGGTGGCTACAACAGCACGGGGCTGCGCTCCGTACTGGAGTTGCCGAGCATTATCGCCTGTGATGGACGCGTTGACAGCACCGCCTTTACCCCTCCGCTAACCAACGCTTTGCTTTTCGCGCGTGATCAGCAAGTGTGTATGTACTGCGGCGTGGACTTTCCAGTCAAGGATTTATCCCGTGATCATGTTGTTCCCACATCGCGTGGTGGTCGTGACCGGTGGACTAATTGCGTTACTGCGTGCCGACGCTGCAATAATCGCAAGGGCAATAAAACGCCTGAAGAGTCGAACATGCAACTGCTTGCTGTGCCTTTTGCACCAAACCGCTATGAGTTTTTCTATTTATCTAACCGTGACGTGCTGGCAGATCAAATGGACTTTCTCAAACCGCGGTTTTCCAAGCGAGTCAGTTGGAGCTAGCGGCTAGTGAGTTGCAACTAAAGCGATGCTCTCTGCATTCCAGAGAGTTTCGTCAATAGCTGATCAATGTATTCAACAAATAAAGATTCGTTAAGTCCCAGCCCAGATATTTGTACAACGTGCAAACCACTTACGCCAACCAGTGTGTAATAGGTAAGACCGTTCTCACTGGGTTCTTTGGTCATGTACAACATAGCTGGCTGTGCGTCGCTGCCATTGCCCGAAACCTTAACAAGTTCATCAGCGCGTACCAGTTGTGCACCCTTTATTCGCGTGTTCTCGTGCAATGTCTTACCGAACAATTTCGCTGTCTCGTCAGACTCTGTTCTAAGCACTGTAAGTTCAATGGGAGCGAAACCGGGTTCCGATTGATTATAAAGTTGCAATGCAACCATCGACGTTATCAGACGAGTAAATCCATCGACTGCAGCATTTCGACGCGTTGGATCAGTTCTTAAGTTCACGCCTTTCAATGGCGAAGTTTGCACGCTTGTCCACGGTGAACTTAACCAGGGGTGATTTAAATTAGTGCTGGCAGACAGCAGCTGCTGGTTGCGTTGTTCTCGCTGTGTATTTGGGAAGCTCCCCGGGTCAAGGATTTGAATTGGATCCTGAGGTGGATTGCTAAGCAGCTCGTCGATCAATTGTGCACCGTTTGCTCGTTGAGCCAGGTTCGCAATGAAACGCTCTCCTTCGACATATGAATACTCCAGCACGTTTCGGCTTATGGCCTGTACTGATTGAGTCAACTGATTTGGCGGGTTTCGGCGACCAAACATGAAATCGTCCAGTGCTTCCAGACCAGACAAACAACCGGCTCGCGCACAAATATTGCGGGTCATCCACTGAGCGTGTCCTTCAAATGCAGCAGATTGCGCAAACGATGCGCGAAAATTCAAATCACGATTTTCATGTATCTGATAACGCTTGTCATCAGCGGCGTGAACCAGCTCATGAATCAGCAGGGCTAACATGGCAGATTCCTGAATAACGGCATCATTTGGAAGCGAGCGTTGATAACTTTGCATGAGCGGTTGGCTAACCATGACTTCACCCTTACGGGTTGCGTAGAGCGCTGCATAAGTGCCTTTCTGCCCATCCATTACAGAATCAAGAAAATGGGCAGCGAATCGGCGATTGTTGAACTGGCTATCGATTAAGCGCTCAGTCTCATGAGTGACTTCTGCGGTTATGGAGTGATCAGTAGCAATGTTGAGATTGACGCTGGACAGGTCTTCTCCGGTATGTTGCTCCACCAGTGTTCTTGCCTGAGCAAACAACGGTTGCATGCTTGCACTCCAGTCAGACCAGTCCAGAACAGGTGCCGAAGCGAGCTTGTTCACCGGAATAACCTGCTCGTTAGATGACAACAGGTTCTGCGGATTCGAGGTTCCCGTGTTGGTTGTTTGGCAACCGACAAGCGTGCTCAAAGCGATGACAGCCACTAGCATGCCTCTGTAGGCCGGTAAAAGGCTCTGAGGCGATCTCTGTCGTGTGGTAACAGTAGCTGGTAAGTCTGGCATAGCTCAGCCGTTTGGCAATAAGAATTGCCTTGCAGTCTACCGAGCTTAAGATTCTTCGGGGAGGGACTTCGCATCAATCTGATGCGCAGTCGGAAAAAAAAAGGGCGGCTTCGTGAGCCGCCCCGTATATTCGGAAAGTGTGACGAAGTTCCTCTATTTCGAGCTAGTTTTTCTGGTATGCACGAATATAGTCGATTTTATAACGAGCCGGAAATTCGGTACTGCCATCTGGTTCACCCGGCCACCATCCACCTACCGCCAGATTGACCAGCAGATACATGTCTTCCCACGCTACATTGCCATCGCTGTGAGAGTTGCGTTCTACACCATCGACATACCATGTGATTTTGCCAGGTTCCCACTTCATGCCAAAGGTGTGGAAGCCTTGTGAATAATCGGTACCGGGTGCTTCATGTGAAGGAGTTGAGCGCAGGTTCCAGTTATCGTAGTAATGATAAGTGTTGTACACCGTGTTCGGCTTGTCACCGATATATTCAACAACATCAATTTCAGGTCGACGATCGTGGTCATTTTGATGCAGTAACCAGAAGGCTGACCAAAGGCCGCGACCTTTTGGCAATTGCGCCCGCATTTCAACAAAGCCATACTTCATTTTAAATTTATTGTAGGTAGTTAGTGCACCAGACAAGTAGGGCTGCCAGTTCGCACTTGATTTCAAATGCTCTGGTGTACGCACAGCCGAGATGGTCATGTGGCTACCATCGAATTCAAATGGCGAATGGCCAAAGTCTGGATTGTTAATGCGGTCTATGTAGTATTGCTTTTCACCGTTGATAGTCCAGCCAGGCCCCCAACGATAAGATGAATTCCACTTGCCTTTATCAAGGCTATAGGTGTTGAACTCATCCGAGAAAACCAGGTTATAACCGGCAGGCACAGAACCATTGTTAACGGTAGCGGGAGCATCATTTTGCGGTACCGATGCTTCAGTAACGGTCGGCCTGCTTGATGAACCGTTTGCAGTATTGACAGTGAGCTCGTCAGACTTATCTGACATCTGATTGCTTTGGTTGTAAGCAACAATCCGGTATTTGTAATCTTCACCCCAGTTCATGGAGTTGTCGCGATGTTCAGGATTGGCTACTGAGGCAACGTAGGCTCCGTTTCTAAAAACGTTGTAGCCTTTTATGTCACCACTTGGCGCACGCCACTTGATAATTGCTGCATTGCCATTTTGAACTTCCGCGAAAAGGCCATCTGGACGATTAACGCCACCATTAACAGGTTCTGGAGCAGGAGGCGGAGGCGCAGCCTGGTTAGCCGAGCCACCAGTTGATGCATTAATTTCGTTTGATACAGTACTGAAATTCCTGGCTTTGTCGAATGCCACTACGCTGTAGCGATATTCGCTATTCACTGACAGTTCCTGGTCAATAAAATTGGTGTTGAATGTGGTGGCGTGATAAGCGCCGTTTCGGTAAACGTTGTAGCCATCAACGCCAACGTTATCCCATGGCTTGTTCCATGTAACGCGCAGAGAAGTATCAGATATGGCGGTAACTGAAACACCATTGATAACTGACGGTTTTTGATTGTCCGCGAATGCGGGGGAAAAGCTGGTAGTAAACAGACATGCAAAGAAGCAGGCTTTCAGACAAAGGCCAATAACTGGTGTTCGCATTTTTTTCTCGGTTTGTAGCACTGGTTTTCACTAGCCGGCCCTAAACAAAAGTTTAGTTAGCGGAGCTTGTTCGAACTTTGGCACGAAATTTTACATCTCGACAATGTGAGGTAATCGTAGCTTGGCAACCTTAATTGAACCTTAATTAGTTAGTAATATTCACACTATTTGGTGCTTGCGGATAAACGGTAATGAGCTTTGCTCAAATTGGGATGCCAATCGCTGAAAGCTCTTTTGGTTATAGTCAGAATCGGT
>Ga0114956_1001254_pt1 | contig 19795 bp, 16 predicted proteins | sample MaitaG_FD_87304 | JGI IMG/M metagenome (GOLD analysis project Ga0114956, IMG submission 87304) | Marine algal microbial communities from Maine, USA - Maine_Asex2 metaG | ecosystem: Host-associated > Algae > Red algae > Unclassified | place: Maine, USA | collected 2015-01-05 | reverse complement strand
TCGGACGTTATATCTTACCACTGGTAGCAAACGTCATCCGAATTTTAAGGGAGAGGGGGAGCTAGTTTTTATGGCTGGATGTAAAGTAAGTGCCATTGAAAGTAAGTGCCATTGGGCTAGCTCCTTGCCGCTCACCGTTTCGATACCACGATAATAACCAGTGTTTTGATTTAAATGTGGCGCTGTCCAACTAATATGGGCTTTCTAAAGCAGGGATCAGAACGCTGTCCGGCGAGCCTTCGTCTTCGAAGTAAATTTCTTCGCGCGCGGGCAGTTCTTCGATGGGACTATCTAAAACTGACTGCTCAGGCGTCAGATAAATCAATCGATTGCCATAACTTTGATCAACGCCGCTTTCAATGACGACGGGTTCATCCAGCAATTCTGGCGTAGGAGCTTGCACCTGCTCAACGACCGCTGATGCATACTCGGCATCGCCATAAATGGGGATCAGTCGCTGAGCCAATTCGTCATTGCGGTAGGTTTGCAACGACTGATGGAAAAGTTTACTCGCGGTCGTTTTATAACCCAGACAGCCGTAGTGGTAACCCAGCAACGTTCGGGCTCGGTTATCATCCGGGCGTCGATTGAGGTAGTTGGCCAGTGAACGCGTGTGAGCTACGTAGTCGTTTTGCCCGTAGAAGGTGCTGTAATGTTTGGCGATGTAGCCCCACTCTGATTCGGGTAGGAGGGTGGTGGCCTGTTCCAGCATGAGAATCGCAACGGAATATTTTCCAATCGCAAAATTGCACTGCGAACAAAACAAGTGCATCAGACCGTTGTACGGATCAGCTTTCACGGCTAGGTCGCAATAGTAGGTCGCGTCGTTATAGCGTCCTTCTCGAAACGCCTTCTCCGCATGGCCTTGTAAATTCGACGCCGTTGAAGCGGATTTAATCAGCGGCGTTTCGCGCGCTTCAAGCAGACGTTGCTGCAAGTCAAAGTGCGAGTTGATGACTTGCTGCGGCGATGTCTGGAAATGCTGATTTGTGATGGTTGTTGGAGCAGCGGTGGAATCAGACGCTTGTGCAACGCCGGGTTCGATGGGGCCCCGTGAGGGGCGTCGAAATTCCGCATCGTAGGCGGTGATATTGGACGGGTAGTTGCCGATCGAAATCGCTGTTCGCGAACGTGCCGTATACTGGTTTCCCCAATAAAGCGGTAACGCGTAGAAACCACCGGTATAGTGATTACGGTTTAGGTTTTGATGACCGTGCGAAGGGCGTTGACGATAGGCCCAGTGGCTGGCCACAGATTTGTGGGGCGCCTGAAAGGGTTGTTTATATATCGGACGATTCAGCGGATGGCGGCGCGTTTTAATCGAAAATTGAAATGCGGAACAAGGTTCGGAAAAATGCAATACTGAAAACACCGTCATCGCGGCGACGATGAGGGCGCTGAATAAAATTCTTGTTATTCGCATCATTGGATCGGCCTCAAAACCTGATTAGCTGCTTCTTCCTGAATTACTTCGTCAACCATTTACCATTATTGTCATCTTGGCGATGTTCGCTTGAGCTACGCCAGGCATTGGGGATCTGTGCCGGTTGTGACGTCATTGCGATTTTGCAGTCACGTCAAGTTAGCGGGTCGGTAGCGGTTGCTGAATTTCGAGCAACAATTCTCTAACGAGGCCACAGCCCTTGATCCTTCAATGATTCGACAGCGTTGAGAACGACTTCGGGTGAATTGCAGAGAGCGATACAAGCGAAAGTGAATCCAGCGAGGATGATCGAAGAGAGAATGAACATCTTGATCGCTTCACCTGCCTGTTGTCGCCGTAGCGTGGCGTATTCTGATTTTGTCTTTTCCTGGTAGTACTTCTCTGAATCTAATGGGATGTAGTTTTTCATGATGATCTCTAAAACGGGGAAAGAACTGTGTTTGGATCGACCTATCGCACAGCCTGTGCCAAACCCAAAATAGAGAGGGGAAATGCTCCAAAACCCGAGAGAAAGTGGCGTTTTGAGATTGCGTCTAATATTAGCGTGTTGTTTTCTGGCAACCTAACTGAAGCGGCGTGATTACGAATCGAAACATGTTGATAGAAAACAACACGGTGAGACGACGAAGGCAGGACGTAAGCCACAAGATGCTATCGCGATAGCGTTAACTTTATGCAGATCGTTGTTGGTCATCGAAAGCTCGAAACGAAAGCTCGAAACGCCAACGACTGAGTGATTTTGCGTGCGGGTGCTCACTCGCTTAAGGGGTTTTCGATTGAATCAGCCGCCAACGGAAGAGTTACAGGTTGCGTAAAACAACCGGAGAGCTATCGCACAATGGCACTTACTTTAGATTCTACTAGCGGTGCAGAAACCAAAATTTAGCTTCCCTCTCCCTGAGAATTCGGACATTAGACCTTCCCACATATAGGAACCGTCATCCGAATTTTTAGGGTGAGGGTGAGCTAATTTTTTATGTTTGGATGTGAAGTAAGTGCCATTGGGATATCGTCCAATGGAATTTACTTTAGATAAACAAGGACTCAGATTACAAGACCGACGCGTGAACAAGAGAGTCTTACCGCGCGTGGCAACTCACTTGCTGGCGCTGCGGGTTTGTATTTTGGCACGATGCTAATTTAAGGATCGCCGCGAACCCCTTGGAAATCAACAGAGTAGTTTTCCACGAAAAAGTTGCTCCATAGCGTTTCATTGTACCCAAAATCTTTCCCGGTAATTTTTTTCAAGGCACCTAACGAGTAAGCGTTGGGAACTTCTTTTGTGACCGTTTGTGGACCGCCGCCTGAACTAAAACTCATGCCGCCATTGCTACTAAAGCCCGTATTTAAACGCCCTGGTTCTGTCGCGCCCGGAAGCGGCACATCGCGTTTCGAGACCAAAGAATCTATCAACGGCATTAGCACTCGACGTGGATCAGCTCCGGGAACTTGTGAAAGATCGCGTATTGCGATCGCGGCTCTTTGAGAGTAAGTGAAATTTTTGCTCTTCAACAACGACAATGCACGTTGCATGGCAAAGTCCTGATCGAACTCAGGTTGCAGCAACAGCGTCAGGGCGCGTTCGCGAATATCACGGTCGACGTCTGTGATTCCGAAGTAGATTAATGCTCCGGCAGAGGCCGGGGACGGCGTCCTGCCGAAAGCTTCGACGTACATTTTTCTTAGAATCGGCGACTGATCCTTTTCTTTGCCCCCTTCTTCGAAAATGAAGTTGGCCGATTCGGGAGTGACGATATCAAATAGCATACGTTCAAGTTCAACCGGCGATAATCGGGCCCGCCGAAGCTCGCGCGTCCATCTCGAAAACTGTTCGCGTAGGGATCCTAATTGAGCCTCTTTTCGATCAACGTTATTCTCAATCTTTTCTGCCAATTCTGGCACCCAATTCGAATTCTCTCGCACGTAGCCATACTTTCGATAACGCAGTTCTTTTAAAGACCACTGGCCGTTGAAATCTTCATAGCCAAGTAACTGCCGCGCCTTACTTTCGTTAGGTTCGATAGCGATAATATTCTCAAGATGATATTGAATTTCATCTTTGAATTTGGCACGGCCTCGGGATTGGGATTTGCACCAGTCAATGATCTCCCAGTTCGCTTCGATAGTCGCAGGCAACCTATCTCTTAGTTGAAGGTAACGCTTTTGATCTTCGTCGGTGGCCATGACGGTGTCGATGTACTTTTGGTCAAGTTTGACGATGCTGCCGGATTCAGTTTCGAAAATGACGAACTTCCGATTGTCGCTTACGGTTTCGTCGATCAAATGGACCTCCAATGCGCTGCCAGTGCGAAGTTCGACAATATCCTTGAACCGCTGTTGGTCGACGCGTTGGGCCGCGGCATATTGCATCGGTAGAATTGATGTGATAACAGCGGCTACGACAGTTGTGGTTTTTAGGAAGTTCATGAGCTTGCGTGGTTCTGAGAACTGAAAGCGGATATAATCTCATTATCGCACTCTTGCGAACGAAGGTCATAGTAAAACGGTCAAAAATATCCAACCATGGCGAAAATCAGTTACGACAAGATGGCAAAACTGTTTAAACGACTCGAAACTAGCTATTCAGCAGGAATCGATCTGCTGTCGGCCTATCAAAAAGAACGTTCCATTGGGTCGCCTCAGGACCGCCTGCAAGCCAACCGAATTGTCAACGGGCTTAAAAACGGTGAAGCGCTCGCCACCGCGATGCGCAGCGTCGAGGGATATTTCCCGGAACTGGCCGTGGCGGTGGTTCAAGCCGGTGAAACGGGGGGGCGGTTGGAGGAATCTTTCGGTCGTCTGGCAAAGCACTACAAAGACCTTGTCGAATTCCGCAACAAATTCCTTATGTCCATCGCATGGCCGGCGTTTGAGTTGGTCGCGTGCGTTGGAATTTTTGGATTGCTGATTTTGGTGATGCACTATGTGATGGTCAACATTGGCGGGCTCAAAGAATCCATCGATTGGTTTGGCATGGGCAGCACGACGGGAAATTTTCTGTTGTACGTTGCAGTTATGAGCACGATCTTCGGCACGCTGGCATTTTTGATTACAGGGGCGCGTTTAGGATGGTTCGGGACGTTGCCGATGAGAATCGCGCGGCGTGTGCCGGTCGTTGGTAAGACGATTGAAAGTCTGGCGTTGTCGCGGTTAGCGTGGACGATGTCGGTGGCTGAGAACGCAGGAATGGACGCTCTGGATAACGCGCGTTTAAGCCTGTCGGCGACCGAGAACTACTACTACAAAGCACTTGAACCGACAGTTTGTGACGAGTTGCGTGCGGGCAGAACGTTCTATCAATCATACAAAGATACCGATGCTTTTCCGCAAGATTTTTTGGACTATGTTGACGTCGGTGAAACCGCTGGCGAGTTAGCCGAAACGATGGACCGGGCCTCCAACGACTATCAGCAAAAGGCCGAAGTCAACATGAAGATCTTGGGCACGATTGGGTTTGTGCTTATGTTTGGATTCGTCGCAATTGTGATCGGCGGTTCGGTCATTCTATTGGCGAAGAAACTTTACATTGACCCCATCAACAATCTCGCCAACGGTTTATAATCCTGATTTCCCAATACCAGCCCGACATGACCGCGAGTGTGTTATTGCGGTTAATTAGCTGTTTGGGCATTAGCGCCGTTACCGCAGAGCTTGGGCCGATCGCCAAAGGGGCCAAAGTTCTGAATCAACATCAGATTAAGTCTTGAAGCCCTTGATCGTCGGGTTCGTGTTCCATATCTCATCCTTGCTTACTTTCCTTCATCCAGCACCTCCATGATAGAAAAACTTACCATCTTCGGCGTCGGATTGATCGGAGGATCGTTAGCGCTGGCGCTAAAAAAGGCGGGCGTTGTGGAAGAAATTATCGGATGCAGTCGCGATGAAGCTCATCTGAAACAGGCGGTGAACCTTGGCGTCATCGACGATTTCGAACTTGATCCGGAACTCGCCGCCGCAAACGCCGACTTGATCTTCCTGAGCGTGCCGATGCGGGCGATGGAGACGGTGATGCAGAGCTTTAAATCGGTGATTGGGCCTGACACCGTCATCACTGACGGGGGCAGCAGCAAGGCCAGCATTGTGGCGGCGGCGAAGAACGTGTTTGGTGAAATTCCCGCTAACTTTGTCCCCGGACATCCCATCGCGGGACGAGAAAAAAGCGGCGTCGGCGCGGCGATTGACAGTCTGTATCAAAATCACAAAGTCATCCTCACGCCGCTTGATCACACCCATCCATCGGCGGTGCAACGCGTCAAAAAAATGTGGGAAACCGTGGGGGCTCATGTGGAGACGTTGGAGGTCGAGCAACATGATCGGGTGTTGGCGGCGACCAGTCACCTTCCGCATGTGGTGGCTTATGCAATGGTTGATACGCTGTCCAAAACGACTTTCGTGGACGAAATTTTTCACTACGCGGCGGGCGGTTTTCGTGATCTTTCTAGGATCGCATCCAGTGACCCGACGATGTGGCGAGATATCTGTTTGGAGAATAAGCCAGCAATTTTGGAGATGGTGGACGCCTATCAACGGACTTTGGATACCATCAAAACGCAGATTGAAACCGATGATGCTGAGGGGTTGTTTGAGATTTTCGAATCCGCGAAAACGACGCGCGATAGTCACGTCCATCCGCACGACGCGAAATCTCACAAATAAACGTGCCAATCGTCGGCGATGACCAGTAAACCTTATATAAATGGCTCAAATCGGGCTGCATTACCTTCATAGATTTAACACATTCTGCTATTTTCACGTTCCGGCAATTGATCGCCCCGCCTCCATTTGTTTCAATCTTCACCTTTCTCAAAGCCGAGTGATTTTGGCTTTTTTCGTCGTCTAGGGAACCATCGTGAAATACGCTGCCGTGGGAAACATTTCGATTCACTTGCCCGAACGAATCGAAACCAATGAGGAACTCAGCGCTGACAATCCTCGATGGGATATGGACCTGATCGCATCCAAAACGGGTGTCTACCAAAGACGCATCGCCGCCGAAGGCGAAACGTCGGCGGACCTTGGCGTGAAGGCAGCACAAAAGCTGTTTCGAGAGTACGACGTCGATCCCAAGTCGATTGATTTTTTGTTATTCTGCACGCAGACTCCGGATTACCCGTTACCAACGTCCGCTTGTCTGATCCAAGATCGTTTGGGTCTGCCGACTTCTGCAGGAGCGTTGGATTTCAATCTTGGATGCAGTGGATTTGTCTACGGATTGTCACTGGCCGACGGGTTGATTCGTTCGGGGGCCGCCAAACGCATCCTGTTTATTACTTCGGAGACGTATTCCAAGTTCATCGACAAAAACGATCGAAGTTTGCGTACGATTTTTGGTGACGGTGCCGCCGCGACGCTGATTGAGTCGTCCGATCGACAGGAATTGAGCTCGTTTAAGTTCGGCACCGATGGCAGTGGTGCCGATACACTGATCGTCTCCGGCGGCGGTCACCGAAAGATCGACGACGCGATAGGGCCTCGAAAGAGGAAACGCTGGAAGAGCGAGCTGTACATGGATGGGCCGGCGTTGATTCAATTTACCGTTGGCAGCATTCCTGGGTTGGCCGAAAGTATCCTGCAGGAAGAGTCTTTGACGCAGGACGATGTGGACGTCTTCCTGTTCCACCAAGCGACGTTGAAGATGCTGGATCAATTGCGAATGACGATGGACATTGATCCGGCAAAATTGCCGATCCGAATGGAGAAGGTAGGCAACACCGTTTCGTCGACATTGCCGATCTTGATCCAGCAGCTTCGTGAGAGCGGAGACTTGAAGGCCGATTCGGCGAATATGCTGATCGGATTTGGTGTCGGTTGGTCGTGGGCCGGTTGTATGTGGCGCGGCTGTTGAACGCTGCCTGGTCATTAAACTTTGAAAATTGTCATTCACAGCGTAGACTGCGAAGGCCGACGCTATTGCCCGGCGATGCGAGTTTGATTGTCGATCTTATAAACGCCGGGTTCGAGCCTCAGCTGTCGTTCGATGCGATTACTTTCTTCTGCGGATCTTACATATCCGGCGATCGTGGCGGTGCGGTTGCTGATTGATATCTGAACGCCGGACCCGTCGGTATTCATATCGGGGAGGCGGCGGATTCGACTTTGGAAACGATCGACGATTTGATAATTGCTAACCTGCGGTGAAGAAAACTTTGGTCGCAGGTTTGCTCGTACGTTGCTGCGAAAGACTTCAAAGCCCTTCACCTGCCCTGTTACCCCGCCGAAGCCAGTATTGCGATTTTGGTTGCCACCGCCTCCACCGCCGCCGGCAGTTCCAACGTCATTAGTGCCGCCGCCGAAAGTTGCGCCATCGGCCAGCGGAGGCCCTGTTGATTCTCCCGGCGGTCCAATGAATCCGTTTTCCTGAATACGTGTTCCGGTAGAGCCAACGAAACCTTGGTTCCGCTCATCGACGGTATCTTCGCCGCCAAGGACTTGTCCAAATTCAGCGTCGTCGCCAAACGCACCAGAATCGTTGGAACTGTTGTCGCCGCCGGTTCCGAGACCTCCACCGTTATCGAAGTCACCGTTGCCGCCGTCGGTTGGGAATCCTCCGCCAACATTACCGCCGTCGACAGGAATTCCTCCTCCACCGCCTGCGTTAATCTGTGCTGACGCGTCCTGTGCCGTGCCCAAATACGTGAAACAGAAAATGGCGATCGCGCAGAAAAGCGGTGCTGTTACCAGCGATGGGCCAGCGGATATTTGAAGGTTGAAGTTGCGACGCATGGTCAGGACCCGCCAGAAAGTTAAAAGTCAGTCACAGCTACTTTATCGTCCGCGTGTACCACTGCGCCTAAGGTAATTGCTAAATTGCCTATCCGGACGATACCACCGAAGTCCATTGAGCTCGATAGAGCCGGCAAGTTTTTGCCAACAGTTAAAGTTTACCAAATATCTAGGCTGTCTGATCAATTACTGAAACATGCAACGTCTTCGCAGGGTTTTAAAAGCCGGCATGGCTTTGATCAATCACAGTCCCAAATTTTTCACCCCACAGAACGACACGATGCGAAAAATCAATTTTTATCCCGCTTTGCTGATTAGCGAATTTCTAGTTTGCCTTCTGTGGGTAATGCCATCTCTGGCATCGGCGCAATCGCTGGAGCTTCCTGACCGTCCGGAAACTCAACAATTGCTACCTGAGACGACCGTGGGGCTGATTAAGATTCGCAGCTTCCGCGACATGGTTGCAAAAATGAAAAATAGTAGCGGCGGCCAGATGCTGCAATCTGATTCCGTTGCTCCTTTGGTAAACAGTTTGTACGACAATGCCACCAAGCAGTATGGCAAAGTGAGCGAACAGGTAGGGCTTTCGATTGAGGAGATTCAGTCCTTGCCCTCTGGCGAGATTACTCTGGCGATTATCGCACCCCGACGTAAAGATCTTGCCTACGTCGTGATCATGGAGACCGACGAAGAAAATGAAGCGGTCGATAAGGCACTCGGGCGTTATCGAGAAATCATGGAGAATTCAGTTGGAGCGCTTGGTGAAGATCCCAATATAGAGCTTAAAAGTGAGGAGAATGAATTTGGTGTAAATATTGAAATGATGATGGTCACGGGCATGCCAGTTTACACGTGCAAGCACAAGGGGCTCTTTATTGCCTGCACGTCAGAAAAAGAACTGGAGAACATGTTTATTCGCTGGTCGGGCGAAGAAGTCAAAAAGGTGCGATCTCTATCGGAGAACCGAAAATTTATCACCATCGCGAAGCGCTGTGCCGTCGCGGATGATGTTTTGCCGGACGCGCGGTTCTTTGTGGATCCCATTGGAATATTTAAAGCGTCCTCGCGCGGAAACGTGGGGGCGAATTTCGCGATCGCACTGTTGCCGACCTTAGGTCTGGACGGTTTGTTGGCGGCCGGTGGAGATATGTACATCGACCGAGATCAATACGAAAGCATCTCTCATCTCCACTTGTTATTGGCCTCTCCACGCGAAGGGGTGTTGGATGCTCTGGCATTGAAGCCGAACGTTTACACGCCCGAGCCGTGGGTGCCCGTCGAGATCGCTCAATACTTGACGACCAGTTGGGACGTCCCGCAAATGCTGGCTTCGATCAAAGAAATCTCCGATAAAATAGTTGATGGCAAATACGACGAGTTCTTTGAAAACGTGCAAAGCGAAATTGACAAAAAGGAGCTGGACGTAAACGTGCGAGAGGATTTCATAGATCTTCTTTCGGGGCGCATCTCGGTTGTCCGTCCGATACTTTCGGGTACCGAACTTAACGGAATCGGGAACGTTCTTTCGTTGGGCATCAACGATGTTGAAAAGTTTGAGGAGACGCTGCGAAAGTTTTTGTCGATCGAAGATATCGGCGACACCTGGTCGGAGCAGCAATACGGAGGCATCACGTATTGGAACATTTCGAAAGAGTTGACTGCGAGACGGAAAGAAATGAGCGATAAATGGCAGCAACAACAGCGGGAAGAACGTGGAGAAGAATTCCAACGCGAACTCGACCGCCCGAGAATTGATATTCGAATGCCTCAACCAGCTTTTGGAATTATAGGTGACTACCTAGTAATCAGCGATTCTCAAGAGTTTTTTGAATTGGCAGTCGACACCTTCAATGGAGATAAATTGACGTTGGCCGATGACGAAGTTTATCTCAAACATGCTGATGCGATGACCAAGCTGTTGAAGACCGATTTGCCAGCAGCGGTGTTTTATTTTGATTCGCCGCGTGAGATTGAGTTTTATCTCAAAGCCTTCAGTCAGAGTAGTCTGATGGAATTTGTCGAACTTCAGTCTGAGAAGGACGAGAGTGGTTTTGTTTCGGATATGAAGGCTTCGATTGACGAACACGGATTTCCCGCCATCGAGGACATCAAAGAGTATCTTTCGGTTTCGGGAGGATTCATTACGACAGACGATTCAGGCTATCATCTTCTCTTGTTCCAAGAGCGGCCTAAGGAGTAGGTTAATCTTTCGTGGTGGTACAAATACAAGCCCGCAGCCCACAACGGCGGCGAGTGAGTCCCCGCGTGCTGGAGAAGTTTAATTCGCTCGCACGTTTTTATTTTGCTAAAACACAAGGTCGATGCGTAGAAAGGACTGCTCGTGAAATTAACGTCGCCTTACGCTCTGAGGCTGTGATTTTTTCAAAGTCGTATTTCACTCCGTGAAATAATGCTCCGCAACACTTAATTTCAACGAGTGAAATACGAATTTACTTCAACTCATAATCTCAAATTCACAACCCATTCGCGAAAGTACGCTGCTTTCGCGGAGCCAAAAGACGACTATCAGACTACTATTCGACGAGTGGTGCTAAGCGAGTTCGTCAACGCTTGAGGACTCATCTGGTGGCGCTGCGGGTTTGTATTGAAACACTTCGTGTTCGCTCTTGCTCTTTAACGTGTTCCTTTGGGATGACCGCTCCGCTCGCTGCTGGTGGCGATTTGGCGTATTATATTCACAGATGAAATAGTTGTTGGTCGTTACCTTGAGTCTGTTGTATGAATATTGTTGTGTTGGGTGCCGGAAACGTGGGCCGGTCGATCGCTGATCTGTTGTGCCGTGCTGAACATAGTATTACCGTGGTTGACGTGGACCCCGAACAGGTGGCCGCGGTCAATGATCAGCTGGACGTGCGCGCGATTTGTGGTTCCGCGTCTCAATCCAGCGTTCTGTTTCAAGCCGGTATCACGACGGCGGATATCTGTCTGGCTGTCACCGGGTCCGACGAAGTAAATATCGTGGCCGCCAGCATGGCCAAGTCGATGGGAGCTCGACGGACGATCGCGCGAGTTTACGCACCTGTGTTCCGTGATCTTAGCACCTTTGACTATCAGTTGCATTTCAATATCGACCGCATGCTTTCCTTGGAACACCTATCGGCGATCGAGTTGGCGAGAAGCATACGCGGACCAGGGTCGGTCGTGGTGGAACAATTCGCACGGGGCGAATTGCAAGTTGAGGAACTGGTCGTTGGTCAGCAGGGCGTGTTGACTAAATCATTGGTACGCGATCTGGGTCTGCCATCAAATGTCCGTATCGGCACAATTCAGCGTGAGCAAAGAATGTGGATTGCCGCGGCGGACGATCAGTTCCAAGTCGGCGACCGTGTGACCATGTTCGCGCGACCGGCGGATATGGTGAAGGTCAAAGCGTTCTTCAAAATGGCCGACCGAACGGTGAAACGGATCATCATTGGCGGCGGAGGAGAAACAGGCTTGCATCTGGCGCGCGTGCTCGAGTCGGAGACGTTTAAGGTGACCGTGATTGAGAGCGATGAACAGCGTAGTCAGGTGCTGGCGAATCTGCTGGACAAGGCGACGGTGATAAAAGGCGATGCATCGGGCCGCGATTTTCTGGAAGAATTGCGAGTCGCAACGGCGGATGTTTTTGTGGCATGTACCGGTGACGATGAAGTCAATATGATGCTAGGCGTGGAGGCAAGTGACTTAGGTGCCAAGCAAGTTTTGGCAGTGATTGGAAAACCGGACTACGAATCAGTGCTGGACCGCTTGGGCATCGATAAAGCCGTCAGCGAACGTTCGGTGATGGCTCGGCAGATCTTGTCTTATTTGAATGAGGGGGTGGTTTTGTCCCGGGCGAAGTTACCTGGGGGACTGATCAATATCATTGAATTGGACGTTGTAGAAGGTGCGCCGATAACCAGATCGGCGATCAAGGATTTGGGACTGCCCGAACGCTGTTTGTTGGTTGCGATTGTTCAACATGAACAGGTGCGTGTGCCGGCGGCTAATGACAAACTTCAGCCAGGTGATAGCGCCGTTGTGATCGTCGAAGACGATGTAATGGAGAAATGCCTGATGTTTTTCCAGAAGAAATAGGCGAAGCCATATCATACGGTTAGGTGTCGTAGCCTTTCGCTCCGCAAAATAGTATGCAAACGCAAAATACGGTAGGGTGCGAAGCGATGGTTTTCGTCACCGTAAAATCCTAACCCAATTGCAAACCAAAGATTGCTTTGGTGGTCGGTCCATTAACCGGCGGACGTTTGGATGACAGCGCTGCCATCGCGTTGTTACTTCCGAGGGGGCGGTGGCGAGAGAGCACTTTCGCAAAACGAAAGGCGACGATGGTTATTTTCTGCGTTTGGCGTAATTTGGATGGTCGGCTTGCCCCGTCAACTCGTACAAGAAACGGCTTGGCTGAGTGTCTCGAGCCTTGCCCCATTTCATTCGCGTCAGCGACATCGACAGAGTGAGAAGCTCTTCAGCGCGAGTGACTCCGACGTAGCACAGACGACGCTCTTCGGGCACGCCAGCGTCGTCATCCTCCAACGATCTTCTGTGTGGCAAAATTCCTTCTTCAAGACCCACCATATATACTTCAGGAAACTCGAGCCCCTTGGCCGCGTGCATGGTCATCAGCGCGATCGCGTTCTTTTTTAACTGTTTTTCTTTATCGTCGTCGGTGCTTTGATCGCCCAATAACAACTTATCCAAAAACTTCGTCATCGTCGGTTTACGAGCCCCCCGTTCGTACTCGCCCAGGGCGCTGACGATCTGTTCCACCACCGCCCACCGCGATTCACGATCCTCGGGGATGGGATAGATGCGAGCGATCTCTGATTTGTAGTTGATGCGGTCGATCATCAGCCGGGCCACATCGACCAGTGACCCGCGCCCCATCGTCGATTTTACCTGCTCAACGGTCGATACCATCGCGTCGAGTCCCCGGATGACGGTCGAGGTCAGCTTGGGCCGTTGGGCCTTGCCAGTAACGAGGTCCCAGAGGGGCACTTTCTGTTTAATGCAGTGGTTCAGTAACGTTTCGATTGATTTGCTGCCGATGCCTCGGGCGGGAGTGTTGATGATCCTCAGAATTGAAATTTCATCGGGTGCGTCTTCTAAGAGTCGCAGATACGCTAAGACATCTTTGACTTCCTTACGATCAAAGAACGACATACCACCGACCAGCACGTAGGGAAGCTTTGCTTTTCGAAGTTCCGTTTCAAAAGGACGCGGTTGTTCGTTGGTTCGAAATAGAATCGCGAAATCGCGTGGTTCACGGCCCTTGTCTCTAAGGCGTTTGGCAATCGAGCGTACCACCTCCTCGGCTTCTACTGTCTCGTTTTCATACTGCACGATCGTCGGTTTCTCGCCGCCAGGTCGTGCCGCTCGCAGGACTTTATCGTGCCGAGTCGTATTGAATTTAATCAAAGTGTTGGCGAAGTCGATGATTGCAGAGGTCGACCGGTAATTGTCCTCCAAACGAATCACTTTCGCTTCGGTCCAGTCGCGATGGAAAGATAGAATGTGCTCGACCTCCGCACCTCGCCATCCGTAAATGGATTGGTCATCGTCACCAACGACGCACAGGTTACGATGCTTAGATGCGAGTGCTTTGACGATGCGATATTGGCTGGTGTTGGTGTCTTGATATTCGTCGATCAGCAAATGATCGAAGCGATCGGCTTCCTCTCTCCGCACATCGTCGTGTTCGCGAAAAAGGCGCTCTGTCAGCAACAGTAAGTCATCGAAATCGACGGCGCCCGATAGTTTGAGTTGACGTTGGTACTTCTGATAGGCGATCGCGGCGAGGTGCTGGATGTCGCTTTCACTTTGCACGATGGCATCATCAGGGCTGAACGATTTACATTTCCAGCTGCCGATCCAAAATAGCAATTGGTTGGGAGCCAGCATTTTGTCATTGACGCTGATCTCGCGCAGCACTGATCTGGCGAGGCTTTCTTGGTCGCCTCGATTGTAGATGGTGAACTTGAGCGGATACCCGATCTTGTCAATTTGGCGTCGAAGGATCTTAACGCACAACGAGTGAAACGTTGAAACGGTGGGCTGTTTCTCGTCTTCGGCAAATTTGTTTTTTGCGTATTTCGGTTTGAATTTGTCGTCGGGCGAGGAACGTTTTTTCTTCACCTCAATCATCGGCATCAGACGCTCACGCATCTCATTGGCCGCTTTATTGGTAAAGGTGACGGCCAAGATCCGTTCACGCGGCGTACCGGTTTGGATTAACTTGACGATGCGGTAGGTAATGACGCGCGTTTTGCCTGTCCCGGCACCGGCAAGCACCAGAAGTGGGCCCGTCAAGGTATTTACGGCTTCAAGTTGATCAGGGTTGAGTCCGTGCATCGTGACAGGTTTTAGGAGCTAAGGCAGCTTTTGAATAAGGGTGCAGAAAATAAGGACCGCAGGACCAAAGGATTTCCTGCGGCGGACGTTACATCCGTTGTCATTTCGGAAAGCAACAGCAGCGTAGAACGTCAAAATTGAGGTCAAAGCAAGCGTAGTATCTCCGACCGGGGTGAGTTGTCAAACGCAAATCGCGTTGCGACCGATTGGCGTCAAAGTCGCCTGTAGAGCTGCCTCCGACGGGAAATAAAGCCTCCCCTGCTGAGCGGTCGGTATTGACCGGTTGCCATAAATTCTCGATACTTTCCCTTTTTAACGGGCTCAGATTGTGCGCCCCTCACCCTTTACGCGATCCGATTTCCGGCTCCTTCTAATGTCTAAAATCAAAACCGAAAAGAATCGTGACAACCGTCGCGATATTGAACTGCCACCCAACGCACAATCCGATGCTCCGCTGGAAGCCGAAGAGCAAACAGGTGCGGAGAAGATGCTGATGGCAACGCAGCCCTATTGGACGCACATCGCTCTGGGGTTGCTGGTCTGCATTCTAGGTTGGGTGATCATCAGCTATTTGGTGCAGAGTAATCGAGAAACATCTGCGGAGCCGTCCCGGCAACTGGCCGACGCGATGCAGCAGTTCAATGTGACCTCGAACGTTGATTCTCTCAAGCAGATGAAGACAGATTTTCCCAACGAAGTTGCCACGAATTGGGCGATGTTAGTCGCTGGAGACTACGAACTGAACCGCGGGCTGAGTCAATACGCCAGCGATCGCGAAGGTGCGATGAAGTTAATTAAACGTGCCAAGGAAAGTTTTCAATCCGTCGTCGATTCGCCCAGTTCAGCCAAAACAACCATGCAGCAGCGCCGGTCATTGTTCTCGCTGGCTTATGCGAGTGAATCTTTGGGCGAATTTGCTGAAGCGAAAACACTTTATCAAAAAGTATTAGATGAGTCGCCTGATTCCATTTTCGCGGAATCGGCTAAAAATGGTTTGCGACGATCTGGTAATCCAGATTTTGAAAAGCTTTACAAAGATTTCGCATCTTTCAAGCCTGCAATGGAGGAAGCGCCCGGCGTTGCCGTTCCTGAAGCTCCCGTGATTGACTTTCCAGAAATTGACTTGCCCAAGGAAGCTCCAGTTGATGACAACGCGGCAACTTCGGCTGACGGTGGTGACGCCGAAATGAAAGTAACTGAAGAGGTTGTAAAACCGGCAACCGATGTTAGCCAAATGCCCGCGACAGAGACCAAAGATTCGACAGCCGAACCTGAGATTTCTACCAAAGATGCCGACAAAGCCGCTACGGATACGGCAGAGATAAAGCAAACCATCGACGCCGTCGCAACTGACGTGAAGCAATCGGTTGATAAATCTTTAGAAACAGCAGGCGAAAGTGCGCAATCAGCGGTGGATTCTGTCAAGGACTTAGTAGGCGAGGCGAAAGAAGCGGTAACTGAAGCTGCTGGTGAGTAATTCGACGTAGTTTTATTCGCGTAGCGCGCAGCGACGTTTTCGTTTCATTGAATTTTAAGGAACACTTTTGATTATCGCAAAGTAGATTAAAAAAGAACGATTCAGCCTGCCCGTCGAGAGCTAACTTATGTCCGTCATTGTCGGTATCGATCTTGGCACGACCCATTCTGCTGTTGGTGTCACGATTGATGGCACTCCGCGTCTGATCGCCAATCTCTTGGGATCGTTCTTGACCCCATCGGTCGTCGGTTTTGACGATAACGATGAGATTATCGTTGGCAATGCGGCTCGTGAGCTACGCGTTATTCATCCAGAAAAGTGTGCCGTTGGTTTCAAGCGGCAGATGGGATCTGATTGGACTTGTCGGCAAGGGGGGGCAAATCTTTACAACGACTGAGCTGTCCAGTTTGCTATTGGGGGCGTTGAAACGAGACGCCGAAGAATTCTTAACACGATGGTCAATCGTGCGGTCATCACCGTTCCAGCTTACTTCAACAATCAGCAACGCAATGCGACGATCGATGCCGGTAAATTGGCAGGATTGAAGGTTGAACGCATCATTAATGAACCAACCGCAACAGCGTTGAGCGACGGCTTGCGCGAAACCGACGCTGACAAAACTGTCGCCGTGTTCGATCTTGGCGGAGGCACTTTTGATGTTTCGATCGTCGATTTTTTTGAAGGTGCCGTCGAAGTACGGGCCTCGGCAGGCGAAGCGATTCTCGGTGGTGAAGATTTCACCAAAGCGCTCGCGCGGGAAGTGCTTTCCAGTCGTTCGATTATGTTCGAGCATGCGGAATTAAAGATGCCTGCGATGATTTCTAGGATGATCCAGCAGTGCGAGAATGCGAAACGAGTTTTATCTGAAGAAGACGTCGCGGAGGTTGCGATTCCTGATAAGCATGGTCTGATAAATCCGGGCAGTGAGCGATTTGTCGTTGATCGTGAAATACTTGCTCGCGCCTGTAAGCCTTTAATTGAGCGGATCGGCATTCCCGTCCGGAGGGCGATAGGAGATGCCGGGCTCAACCGCCACGATCTGGATCAAGTCATTCTTGTTGGGGGAGCTACGCGGATGCCTTTGATTCGCACGGTTGCCTCGGACCTACTTGGTCCTCCTTTTTGTGAGGCGAATCCTGACGAGGTCGTTGCGCTGGGGGCGAGCATTCAAGCAGGTCTGCTGGCTGAAGATAAAGCTTTGGAAGATATGGTGGTCGTTGATGTGGCTCCATTTTCTTTAGGAATTGCCGTTAGTAAATTATTGGGTGCTGAGCAACGGAGCGGATATTTTTCACCAATCATTCATCGGAACACCGTAATTCCTACCTCGCGTTGGGAATCGTTTTCTACCCTTTCTCCAAATCAAGAAACCTTAGCATCGAGTAAACAATAAATGTCAGATTTGAGGAATTGCTTTGTAGTTCCATTTTGGAAGCAGTTGATCGAATGCGATTTGAAGGTTTTGCTTCATCTGCTCGGTTGCGTTTCGTCCTTTTTGATACTCTCTTCGAATGACATTGACGGTGGTGGTCAGGCCTGTGGTTGTGCTGGCCCTTCGCATCAGTGTAACGACTGTTTCCAGCGAGTCGAACAGCATGCCAGCGCAGGCGCGCCCGACATGCGGAAAGAATCGTCGTTCAATGGGGTTGTACTTTGAACGATAAGGCGGGTAGTGCGCGACTCGAATCTCAACGCCAATACGATCAGTCAGCTGTTGCAGGTCGTGCTTGAAGATGTATTTTTGCGAGGAATTGCTACCCCCACCCTCACACGCCAACAGAATTGAGGTGGCATCGGGATAGCGTTGCTTGCCGATGCGATTCCAGTACCATGCGAAGCTGTCGCAGGCAAATTTTGCCGTGTCGCGGGACAAGCCAATGTTGATGTGGCCGCGTCGGTGCCGATGGTCATAAATCCCATGGGGAATCACGACGCCATCCGCCCAGCTTGGGAAGTCATGGTCGAAAGCCAAAAACGGTGATGACGACCGAATTCGCCCCGCGCGATAGAGCTTTCCCAAGTGCTCTTTCGCTTTCGTGTCCATGGAAAACCACGGATTGCCTGCCGTTTCATGGCGTTCCATCAGTTCGGCAATGTTCTCAAACTGAGCGTTACGATCGGAGTGATCTTCGCCAGCGAGATCTTTGCGAATCTTCCGCAGTCGAATGTTCTCGTCGTCGAGCCAGTTGCAAATCGTCGGTTCACTCGCAGGGCTTCCCATGCCAGCCAGGCGAACAGCCAACAATGCTGGGGAAAGGTCGGTAAACACAATCGCGGCATCGTCTGGATCGCCAGCGGTTCGCGTCTGCAGAAGCGATTTCAGGTTCCGTTCAACGTCGGAGTCCGGGCCTATTTTTTTTTACGACCCGCCCCCGGGCGACGCACCCGTCCGGCTGCCGGATCCTGCGCCAGATGGTCGAGCTCCTGAATGCCGCGTTCAACGGTTCGCCGGGAGCAACCGATCACGCCGGCGATATATTCGATTCCGCCAAATCCGTGTTGCTTGGCCTCGAAAGCCGCAAAACGACGCCTGTCTTTCTCCGACAGCGTCGCCGCAAACTCGCGCATCCGCTTTTCATTTTCCGCATCCAGCTTATTTGCTATTGTGACAGCCATCCTGGCATCCTATTTCATGGGAATTCAAATTATCCGAAAACGAATTCTACAAAATTAACAAACTAACTACGACAGCAATTGTTTGGCCGATGCTTAATCAACAAGCCCTTAGCCACGGTTCCTTTGCACAGTGAAACCGTGGCTAACGCCAAAACGGCTCATGCTTACTTGCGTTTTTGAAACGTAAATTTTTTCACGGCGTCGCCCCCCCTCTTCGTGAATTCGGTCAGCGTATGATTAGATGGCAGCGTTTTTAGGTCCGAATTCACGAGGAGAGAGGGAGCTAGTTTTTTATGTCTGGATGGAAAGTAAGAGGCATTGGGGAAAGCGGCTTGCCGCTCACGAAAATGGCGCTGTCCAATTAATTTACATTGTTGAACCGGTGAAGGCTTCTTCGGCTATTTCCGACCTGTGCGGCGTGTTGCTTTTTGGCAAAGCTATGTGAGGCGTTTTATGAGTGTGAGAAATCGTGACTGCGTTTGGGGCTTGGGCCGGTGACGCGACCGGATTCATGACCTTCATTGCAATTCTTGCCGCCGCAACCGTGGGTGCGATTTTACTAGTTGGCATCGCGATGGCTTTTGCATGTTAGCAAACCAAGCGTCACTTACGTGAAGGCCATGAAGAAATTGGTGCCGCTAAGATGCCGACCATCCATGGTCAAGTCTATCTTTCCTCAGGCGCTATCGCCGGTGCGATCCTCGCGATCGTTCTGTGACATTGGTCGTTAATTTCAACCAAATGCACCACCATCAAAGGAAGCCGCTGCTGCTTTCGCGATTAATGGTCAATTCGAGAATGACACGACTTCAATGGTGTGCGTTGATCTGAGCAACTGTGCTAAAAATCCGAAGCGATCACTTCGCCACCGTTGATTGATGACAGCGCTCGGTACGTTTTGATGTCAATCTGTTCATCGACGGAGTGAACCGAACCGTCAAGATAAGCAAATTGGGCTTGGCTTTGATGGGGTGCTGCAATCCCTCGATCTGCGCCTGTACCTTCGCCTCGTGCTTGGTTCGGCCCGTATTCGGTATCAAATAACACCATGTGACCGTGATCGTCATCAGGGGTTTGGATGTCTCGGATCGCCGCAAACCATACGTTTTCGAAATTGGGGTGAGGTGGATTACCGATCGGTTCGCCGCTCTGATCCAAAATTGGACCGTTGGTTCGTTCGCCTATCG
>Ga0114956_1001253_pt1 | contig 19797 bp, 19 predicted proteins | sample MaitaG_FD_87304 | JGI IMG/M metagenome (GOLD analysis project Ga0114956, IMG submission 87304) | Marine algal microbial communities from Maine, USA - Maine_Asex2 metaG | ecosystem: Host-associated > Algae > Red algae > Unclassified | place: Maine, USA | collected 2015-01-05 | reverse complement strand
CAGCGCCCCCCACCCCGACGGCCACCCCCACTGCCACCCCCCCTCCCACGGCGACGCCAACTCCAACGGCCACCCCAGCTCCAACAGCGACGCCAGCTCCAACGGCCACCCCCACAGCCACCCCACCTCCAACGGCCACGCCCACAGCAACCCCCAACGCAACCGCGGCGCCCACAGCAACCCCCAACGCAACCGCGGCGCCCACCCCCACAGCCACCCCAGTTCCAACAGCGACGCCAACTCCAACGGCCACCCCTGCAGCCACCCCGACCGCGACCTCAACACCGACGGCCACACCGACCCCAACGGCGACACCAGCCACCCCGACAGCGACCGCAACCCCCACACCCACACCGCCGGGCGGCAGTTCGTTTGCGTTCACGGTGTTCGCTCCGGCTGAGGTCGAACCGGCTGCCGAATTCGGCGCCGCAGTTGCAGTGGGCGACGACCTCACGATCGTCGGCTCGCCATTGCGCGACGGCGTCGCTGAAGACACTGGCTCGGTCGTCATCTTCGACAACTCGGCAACGGGCGGCGCGCGCACCGAACTGCAATCGGCTCTCGCCGCTGACGGTGACCGGTTTGGAACTGCTATCGCCCTCGATGGCGAACGGTTTGCCGTTGGCGCACCGCTTGCGGACTCGCCACTTTCAAACGCCGGTTCCGTTTCGATCTTCGAACCGAACGACGACGGCGACTACAACGAGACGATCATCACCGCCGCGGACGGCGCAATCAATGACCGCTTCGGCACCGCCATCGCCCTCGACGGAGATCGGCTGGCAGTCGCGGCGACTGGCGCTGACGACAACGGGGCGCAGTCTGGGGCCGTCCATGTCTACGATCGCAACGACGACGGCGAGTGGGAAGTGGTCACGAAACTGACACCCACAGACGGAGCCGAAGGGGACCGATTCGGCACCGCGCTCACACTGGTGGGCGACATCGTCATCGTCGGGGCCCCGAACGCCGACGTCGGCGACCAAGCCGACGCGGGCAAGGTCTACGTGTTTGAACAAACCGGTGACGGCGTCTGGGAAGAGACCCAACTCGCGGCATCAACGCCGCAAGCCGAGGGCGGCTTCGGAGCTAGCGTCGCAGCCGACAATGCCCGGATCGCAATCGGTGCCGGTGGCGATGTCGACAGTGAGACTTCGGGATCCGCCTACGTCTTCGATCGATCCACCACCGACGATCCATCGTGGGCCGAAACCGAACTGGAACCCAATCTCCCCGAAGGTGCCGCTCTCCGCGACTTCGGCACGGCCGTCGCGATGACCGGAGATCGAGTCGTCGTCGGGGCGCCTGACGATGACGACAACAACGGGGCCATCTTCGTTTTCGACCAAACGATCGACGGCAACTGGGTTCCAACCCGCCAAGCGGCGCCCGACGACGGCGCCGGCTCCTTCGGCCAGTCCGTGGCCCTGAACCCCGCCGACGGTTCCATTGCGGTCGGAGCTCCGAACGTGAACCGATCTGGCAGTCCACGGTCCGGTATTGCGTTCCGGTTGGCCGACATTCCCTAGACGGCGCCGCCGGTCGCCCACCGCAGTACCCGTCGACAGGCAGCCACCGAGTACCTGTGGCCGGTGTGGGACAATACGTCGGTGGTACTACGCAAATTTGAAACGCTCAACGCCTTCATCGCCTTTGATTTCGCCGACGCCCGGCCATCGGTCGGCATCGTTCGGTGTGCGCCAAAAATCCTGCAGGGTGGCGCGAAGGAGATGGCCCGATCGTTGACGTATCGATATGCGAGCTTCGGCATGCAAGTCGGTGGCGCATCAGCAGGCATCAACGCAGACCCTGCCGACCGCGCGACGGCGATTGCTGCATTCGTCGAGGAAGCGTTGCCGCTGGCCGAGTCTTCGACGTTCTACGCGGATGCGTCATCGTCGGTATCGGCCGACGACCTCGCCGCCTTGTCTGCGGTCGACGGCCGCGCCGACATTCTCCGCGAGCCGGTCGACGGGCTCACAACCGGCGAGCGACTCTCGGTCGACGGTGCTATCGCCGCGGCACGGGCTGCCCATGGTTCTCTCGATGGCGCAACTGCCGTCATCGACGGCTTCGCAAACAACGGCGTCGCGTTGGCCCAGGCGCTCGCCGCCGAAGGAGCCTCCATCACCGGCGTGGCGACAACGAAAGCGTCGGTCCACAGCCCATTCGGGCTTGACGTCGACGCGCTCGCCACAGCCTGGAACGAACACGGCAACGACATGGCCGATCACCTCGGCGTCGAGGCTCAAGCCCGACCAGACCTCTTCGGCCATGGCGCCGATCTGCTCTTCTCAGGCTCGAAGATGGGGGCAATCGACCACAAGGTCGCAGCGACAATAGCGGCCAAGGTTGTCGTGCCGACCGGGCCGCTGCCCTACACGACCAAGGCCGTCATCGACCTCGACCGCGCTGGCGTGACCGTGTTACCCGACTTCATCACAACGGCAGGACCAATCTTTGCCGAATGGCCAACCGGTGAACCCATCCTCGAAGCAGTTCGTACCTCGGCGACCGAGGCCATCGGCGCAGTGACGTCGCAGGTTCTTGCCGACGCGAAGGCTCGAGAAGTTCCCCCGATTCTGGCCGCCTGCGAACGGGCCGAAAAGTTCCTGTTGACGTGGCGTGACGAGCTTCCGTTCGGACGCCCGTTCGCTCCGTGACCGATCCCACTGGCCAAACCCGAGCGGCGAGGTCGGAAGCGTCGCAGAACGGCTCTACGATTACTCGTTGACATTGGGGCTGTAGCTCAGTTGGCTAGAGCACCTGCTTTGCAAGCAGGGGGTCGCGGGTTCGATTCCCGCTAGCTCCACGAAGAAGGACCGGTGCGGCTGCACCGGTTCTTCTTTACTTTTTGCCGCGATGTAGCTGGTGGCTGCACCCGGTGTTGAGAGGTCAACCGCCATCACTGGATACCCGCTCTACGCCTACGTCGACGCCGACGACCGCCATCACAAGGCAAGCCTCGATCTCCTGCTCACGTATCCAGAACCACTTCTCGTCCCGACTCTGGTCATCACCGAAGTCGCCTATCTCATCGAGAGAACGCTCGGCTCATCGGCGGAAGTGAAATTCCCGGGCGACCTTGCGAGCGGTGACCTCGGTGTCGAACCAGTATCGCCCGCTGACTGGCTACGAATTGCCGAGCTCGTCCACAACCTATGGCGACCTGCCGCTGGGGACCGTCGACGCATCGGTGGTTGCGGCTGCCGAACGCCTCGACATCACCACGATCGCAACTATCGATCGACGTCACTTCTCCGTCGTGCGACCAAGTCACGTCGAGGCATTCACGTTGCTGCCCTAGACAATGAGGCGCTTGGCTGGCCTCGAAAGGGGACCGGCAGACAACTGCCGCGGCCGGGGCCGATTTGTGGCGCTCGATGGGGCCGCGATCTGGTTCACTATGGCGGTGACGAATCTCCGCTTCGGCCAACAGATGGCCGCCATCCCCGGACCATCGATCATCCCTCAACGAGTACTTGAAGCGATGGCTCGGCCGATGACCGATCTGTATGGCGGGCCGGTTGTCGAAACGTCGGCCCGTATCCGCGAGCAGCTGCCGTCGATCGCCGCGACGTCGGGCCATGCCTTCATCGTTAACTCGAATGGCCATGGCGCCTGGCAGATGGCGACGTCGAATACGCTCGCCCGCGGCGACAAGGTGCTCGTGCTCGAGTCGGGCCGATTCGCAACGACTTGGGGCGTCTACACCAGCGTGTCGGAGATCGAAGTCGAGGTTCTGCCAGGATCGTTCCGCGGCCCCGTCGACCCGGCGACACTTGAAGCGCGGCTCGCCGCCGACACCGCGCACGAGATCAAGGCGATCCTGTGCGTCCACGTCGATACTGCAAGCTCGGTGCGCAACGACATCCCGGCGCTGCGAGCAGCCATCGACGCAGCCAACCACCCGGCGCTGTTTATGGTCGACTGCATCGCGTCGATGGGTTGCGAAGAATTCCTCATGGACGAATGGGGCGTCGATGTCGCCGTCGCCGGATGCCAAAAGGGTCTCATGGTGCCCCCGGGCATCGCATTTGTGTGGGCCAGCGAGAAGGCGGTTGCGGCCCACGAACGGGCTGACATGCGGATCGGTTACCTCGACTGGGAGCAACGCATTCACGGCGAGAACCAGTACCAGTACTACGCGGGCACTCCCCCGATGGCGCACCTGTTCGCACTCGAAGTGGCGCTCGAACTCGTCGACGAAGAAGGCGGCTGGCGCAACGTTTGGGATCGCCACACCGCCTTGTCCGATGCAGTGAAAGCGGCCGTCACCGCATGGTCACACCCTGACGGTCTCGAGTTCAACATCACCAACGCCGAATCGCGCGCCAACTGCGTGACCACCGTTCTCTCGAACAAGATCGATGCCCTCGCCTTCCGCGAGATTTGCGAACATCAAGCCGGGCTGGTGCTCGGCGTCGGCATCGCAGACGTCAACGGCTTCCGTATTGCCCACATGGGCCATCTCAATGCCCCGATGATCCTCGGCACGCTGGGCACGGTCGAAGCCGTCCTGGCCGCGACCGGCGCACCGACTGGCGGTTCAGGCGTCGCCGCGGCAGCCGCCGTCTTGGGCGCGGCGCTAAAGAGTAACTGAGCCGCGACTACACGACCTCGAACTCACAACGCGTGCCGGGAGCGTTGGCGAGGCGGTGGTCGGCCGTAACGAGCACACAGCCCAGAGCCTCGGCGAGGACCACATAACAAGAGTCGTGCACGGTGACGTTGTCGCGCAGCTCCCATCCGCGCCGCAATAGCGGCGCCGTCGGGTAAACCATGAGGGGAAGGCTCAACAGGTCCTCGATGGCATTCGCGGCCTGCTCGGCTGTTAACGATCCATTCGCTCGCTGCCGACGAAACACCGACATCGATTCAAGCCGCAGCAGATCCGGCGCGGCCAGCGATTGGCCCTTGATTCGCTCTCGACATGCGTCGCCGTCGATACCGCCATCGGCGATCGCCGGGGCCATCACCGACGCGTCAACGACGAGCACGCTCGTCCTCGAGCGAAGCGATCGCATCGGCCCTCGACAACTGCCCCTTTGATCGGTTCTCGATGCTCTCGATCACCTCATCGAGCGTCGGAGCGGCCACAATCGAAGCCAACTGCGCCGACAGGTACTGCTGAAGCGACTGCCCGGCGAATTCAGCCCGTCGGACAAGTTCGCGGTGGACTTCTTCGGGAACTTCTCGAATCTGAACGTTTGGCATGCATGCATTTTACATGCAGACACGCCGCCCGCTACGTCGCGTCGGGGTTGGCTTCTTTCCACGCTTCGAGGATCGGGCGGGCGACGCGGGCACCGTCGATGGCGGCTGGCACACCGCAATATGGCATCGAATGGAGGAAGACCTCCTCGATCTCGTACGGCTGCAAGCCGTTGTTGAGCGCACCGGTCACGTGAATAGCGATCTCGTGCGGTCGGTTGAGGGCCGTCAGCATCGCGAGATTCATCAAGCTGCGCTCGCGGCGTGACAGCTGATCGCGCCCCCACACCGATCCCCAGCAGTAGCCGGCGACCAGGTCTTGAAAAGCCCCTTGCGCTTCGGTCTTCGATGCCGTTGCGTTGTTCACGTACTCGTCGCCCAACACCTCGCGCCGAATTCCCATGCCGCGCGCCACGGCAGTGGCATCGACGCCGCTGCCGGACGGGCCGCCGCCTTCGTCACCCGACGCTTCTTGTTCTGACATGCCAGTCCCCTTCGTGCCTGACCCGACAAGTGGAGCCGGGTCCAGGCAAGTGTCGCAGACCACACGATGCCAGGCGGATTGGACGCCGGCTGCTTACTTCGTTGCGCTGCGTCGCTTCGAGTTGCGCATGAAGAACCAGAGGGCCACGGCGGCAACGATGAACCAGAACGATGTGACGAACGAGAGGACCTCGACCACGATCTTGAGCGCAATCAGCGCGGCGATGACGACGGCCGCAATTTTCACGAATTGAAGCATGACGAGCCGCCCTTCGTTGTTTCTGTCTGAACTGTTTCCATGGGTTCCATGATGACGAGTTCACGGTTCGAGCGAAATCGGGATTGTCCCTGAGACAACCCCGACATACCCTGAGAACGCTGGCCGCTCTTGGTACTCGCTCGGAGATCTAAGAGGATGGTGAAGCCGGGTGGGCCAATCGACGGCTTCGCCTGCGTTCCTTTCGTTACCGATGCCTCCATCACCGGATCACACCCTCGAACCCGACGATCCCCAGCAAGCGGGAATGTGGCGCGTCCGTACCCGGCTCACTGCCGAAACGGCTCCGTCGGTTTTCCTCGGCGAAGCTCTCGGCCGACTAGCCCGCCTCGAAGTGCCAACTTCGCCGCCGCCGACCGACCTCACCCGGGCACTGCTGCGCGATCAGCACCACATGATGCAACGCATCGACTCACCCCATGTGATCGATGCCATCGATGGCGAGTTCTACAGCGACGAGCCGTTCCTGGCGACCGAGTACATCGACGGCATGACGCTGCAGGAGCATGTTGAAACGAATGGGGTGCTCACCGGGACGGCCCTCCATACCTTTGCCAGCAAGTTGGCACTTGGCATCGCCGCCATGCATCGGATGGAAATCGTCAACCGAAATTTGCATCCCGACAATGTGATCCTCGGACCTTCGGGGCCGGTGATTGCTGATCTCAGTCGGGCCATCGAACTCAGTCAGGGAACGTCCAACGGCGAGCCGGGCCTTGGCACGCCCGGTTGGGCCAGCATCCAACAACTGCAGGGCGAGGAACCGGCGCTGCCGTTCGACGTCTTCAGTTGGGGTGCCGTCGTGCAGTTCGCCGCGACGGGGTCGAGCCCCGTTCGCGACGGCTTGCCGCACGAACTCATGGCGAGAACCGAGCAGGGCAACTTCGCCCCGGTATCGATCGACGGTCCGCTTGGCGAACTCGTGACCGCCGCACTGTCGAATGATCCCGAAGACCGGCCCGATATCGAGACGATTTTGCAGCGATCGTTTGCGGCGACCGTCGATGCCGACCCCGGAAGCGGGCGGCGGCTTCGCCTGCTGGCGGCCACCGCCGGACTTGCCCTCGGCGCCATCGCCCTCATCTTTGGAATCAACCGGGCCACAAATCGGACAACGGCAAACGTCGTCGAAACCGCAACCGCCGCATCGACCGACACGACACTCGACGACGACGAACTGGCCGAACTGGTCATTGGCCTTGAGGGTGGGAACATCGGCCGAGTCGGCCTCGATACCCAATCGCTCGAGACCGGCAAGCGGGGCCGCGATGGAGGGCCCAACCTCATCGTCCCCGAAGGTTTCGAGTTCGAAGACGTCTCCGGCATCCAACCCGAGGGGTATTCATCGATCCCTAATCGGCGTGGAGCCGCGGAACCCGAACCGACCGCAGTGGCCACCCCGGTGCCGCGACCAACTGCGACCCCACGGCCGACTGCTGCAGCCACAAGCACGCCGCGGGCCACGGCCACCCCAGGTGCAACCGCGACGCCGCGCGCAACCGCGACACCTACTGCGACGCCCGATCCCTCGACCACGCCAACGCCGACCGCCACCCCAACCGCAACGGCCACGCCGACACCCACAGTGACGCCGACGCCAACTGCAACGCCAGTTCCGATTCCTACATCGACCCCGGCACCGTCACCGACGCCGCTACCTGGCTGACAACCCGGTCACGCATCAGCCGCCGGGCGGACGGGAGAAGGCGCCGAGCAACGCACCCGCTGCGGCGAGTCCACCGACTGCTGAGATAAGCAGGCCGACGTAGCCATCGAGATCGTCGCGGATCCCGAGAGCTTCGTCGAGCGACCAATCGCCGGGTCCGATCATCGCCACCACGATGGCGATGAGCGCAAGAATGAAGACGTACTCCCAGCCCTCCTTGATGATGAAGAATCCTTTGTCACGGTGCACGGTCCACCACGCCACCGTCATCAGGCCGACGAAGCCGAGCGCGGCGAACGACGTCAGCAAGCCGAGTGCCATGCACACACCTGCAGCGATCTCACCGCCAGCGGCGAGAACAGCGTGCACCCGGCCGGGCCGCATCCCCATCGAGTCGAACCATCCGGCGGTTCCCGCGATCCGGCCGCCGGTAAAGAACTTCGCCCATCCATGAGCCGCCATCGTCAACCCGATGCCAACCCGCACGATCAATAGCGCTAGGTCGATCTCGGTCGTCGTTCCGGCCAGCAGCGGCGACGTGTACGTCGCTTCCAGCACCAGTCTTTCCAGCATGACGGCTCCCCTCCGTTCGTGAACAGTAGCCGTGCCGACATCACTCGCCGGCGACAAGACCAGACCTCTAGGCTGTGGTCGTGGGCAACGTCTTCAACGTGATCCTCGCCGTTCTGTTCGGCGGAGTGATTCTGAAATCCGGGCTGTGGTTCCTGAAGGCGCTCGCGACACCATTGCCTGAGCCGCCGCCCCCCGGTGAACTGCGCAAGGTCAAGATCATGTTCCGCTGCTCGATCTGTGGCGCTGAGGTCAGAATGACCGCCGCGAACGACGAGGATCCTGCTCCGCCTCGGCATTGTCAGGACGAGATGGACCTTGTCGCCCCGGTGGAATAGATGCCAAACCGGCCGGTATTGACGGTCGAAGACGCCGTCATTTCGCGGTAACAGCAAGGTGACATCGGTATGACAACGCGGTTACAACCCACATCCGTTGTGGACAGATACCCCGTTTAGGGCCAGTGATGGCAGTGTTTTGGTCTTCGTCCACTTGTGCTTGTGGATAACGCGGGGGATGACGAAGAACGACGTTTCAAGCCGCCTCGGTGGTACTCAGCGCGTGGTCGTCAACGCATGCCCGAACGGGCCACTGGTGACTAGCGGAACTGCGTTGCGGTGATGATGCCGCCAAGGATCAAACCAAGGCCCAGCAGCAGGTACCAGTTGCTCGTCTCCGGTGGAATCCACCCGAGATAGTTCACGATGATGACGAGCGCTCCAACAATCAGGAAGCCGAACATCAGCACGGGAACCCAGGTGGGGCTCGGACCGTCCTTGTAGTTCGTATGGGTGGGCGCCACATACTTCGTGTCGTGTGGTTTGGTGCCCTTCTCGGTTACCCGACCACCAGATACTTTGCGCTTCGTGGGCTTAGCCATCCAAACATGATACGACGCCAGCCCCCGGCGCGGCCAACTTCGCTCCCAAGATTGCCTCATCGGCAATATCGGCCGTGCCGAATCGCCTCGATCGGTAGGATGCGGCTGTGTCGCCACGCATTCTCGTTATCGACAACTACGACTCGTTCGTTTACATCCTCGTGCAATACCTGGGCGAGCTCGGCGCTGAGCCGATCGTGAAGCGTCACGATGCGATCGATATCGAGGGCATCCGGACGTTGGCTCCTGATCACATCTTGATCAGCCCGGGGCCAGGCACGCCGGACGATTCTGGCATTTCAATTCCGATCCTCGAGCAGCTCGCGGGAGAGGTTCCGATTCTTGGCGTCTGCCTCGGGCATCAATGCATCGGCCAGGTGTTCGGCGGCGAGGTGCGACGGGCCGATCAGGTGATGCACGGCAAAACCTCGATCGTCCGTCACGAGGACGCCGGCGTTTTCCGCGGACTACCGAACCCGATCGAGGCGACTCGGTATCACTCGTTGATTGTCGACGCCGCATCGGTTCCCGATGTGCTCGAGGTCACGGCAACCACCGACGATGGCACGATCATGGGTTTGCGGCACCGTGACTATCCGATCGAGGGCGTGCAGTTCCACCCGGAATCGGTGTTGTCGGTTTCGGGCCACGACCTGCTGAAGAACTTCCTGCAGACCTAACTTCCAGTAAGCGGCGGGCGGCGGGTTTAACCCGAGGGCGGTGGCGTTGGGGCTGCGGGTGCCGTTGTCGGTACCGCTGTCGCAGGCGGCAACGTGGGAACCAGGGTCGGCACAAGCGTGGGAACCAGGGTCGGCACAAGCGTGGGCACAAGCGTCGGAACGAGAGTCGGCACCAAAGTCGGTACAAGCGTGGGCACTTCTGTTGGCACCAACGTCGGCACAACCGTCGGGACTGCGGTCGGCGGAATCGGGGTGGCGGTGGCTTGGGCCAAGACGCCGATCGTCAAGGTCACCGTCGCGCCGTTCTCTACCTCGGTACCCGCGGCTGGCTCTTGGACCTGCACAATCCCAACCTGATTCGCATCGATCGTCGGTGTGAACTGGGTAAGCACGATGTAGCCGCTGAGCTCAAGCTCCGCCATGGCTTCGGTCTGGGCCAGGTTCGTCACGTTGGGCAAGGGCGCAGTCGCTACACCGGTCGACACAAAGAGTCGGATCACCGCGGCTTCGTTCGCGTCGTCGCCGGCCGGCGGCTCGGTGCGAATGATCGCATCGACCTCGAAGACGTTGGACGCTTCTTCTTCACGAGCGACCTGGAAACCAAGGTCCTCAAGGGCGTTCGTCGCTTCCTCGAACGTCATCTCAGTAACGTCTGGCACCGGCTGCGCGCCGACGCCTTCGGACACAAGGATCGTGACCAGTGACCCCGGCACTCGCTCCTCACCCTGGCCGGGGTCCTGCGAAATGATGTTGCCTTCGAGGACCTCGTCGTTGTCGACGAGGCGGACCGAGACCTCGAAGCCGGCATTGCGGAGCACTGCTTCGCCGTCGCGCTGGAGGTCGCCAACGACATCAGGAATCGTGACCGGTGCCTGCCCCGTGCTGATCGTGAGCACGACGTCGGAGCCGAAGTCGACAACCTCACCGGCGCGGGGGTTCTGGCTAATCACCAGACCCTGACCAATCGTGTCGTTGACCTCGCGCTGGATCGTCACGACAAAACCCTCGGTTTCGAGAGCACGGATCGCTTCGACCTCGGTCTGCTGATACACCGATTCGAGCCGCACCTGTTGTGCCGCCACCTCGGTGGTGTCGGTGGGTGCGTCGTTCCCACCGAAGTACGCAAGCAGTGCCACCGTCAGCCCGATCAGGCCGAGCAACACGACGAGGAAGCCGCCGACGATCAGACCGGTTCGGTTCCGTTCGGGCGGACCGTAGGCCGCGGCCTGAGGCAGAACTTGCGTTCCCTGCGCCATCTCGGCACCGGTGGCGGCTGGCATTGGTTGCCCCGGCATCGCGCTCGGAGCGACGTTCGCGGGCATCGCCGTTGTCGGCTGCACCGTCGTCGGCATCGGCCCGGAACTCGTGGGCATGGCGGCGGCGTCGGGGCCGGCGTAGGCGCCCGACCGATAACGACGAAGGTCGGCCCGGAGGTCATCGGACGTCGGGTAACGGTTCCCCGGGTTCTTCGCCAGAAGTTTCATCGTGATCGCGGCAAGCGCTTCCGGAACCTCGACGCCCCGGTCACCGGGGGGCACGGGCGACTCTTGCACGTGCTTGTACGCGATCGACACCGGCGTTTCGCCGGTGAATGGCGGACTACCGACGAGCATCTCGTACAAGACGACGCCCAGCGAATACAGATCGCTGCGGGGATCGACGGGCTTGCCCTGCGCCTGTTCGGGCGAGAAGTAGGTAGCGGTTCCCATGACTGCGCCGGTCTGGGTGAGGTTGTTGTCGGCCCCGCTGACCATCGCGGTGGCGATGCCGAAGTCGGCGACCTTGATCTCGCCCTTCGACGACATGAGCACGTTGCCGGGCTTGACGTCGCGATGCGCGAGGCTCTTGCTGTGCGCGAAGCCAAGCGCGCTCGCAACTTCAGACGCGATGTCGGCGGCTCGATCAGGATGCAGTCGGCCTTCTTGACGAATCAGCTGCGCAAGGCTCTTGCCTTCGACGTACTCCATGACGATGTAATACGTGCCGGCTTCTTCGCCCCAGTCGTAAATGCTGACGATGTTCGGATGGTTCAGATTGGCCGCGGCTTGGGCCTCGCGACGGAACCGCTCGACGAACGTCGGGTCGGTCGCGAATTCGGCGAACAGCACCTTGACCGCGACAGGACGATCGAGCAACTGGTCGCGTGCGAGATAAACGTCAGCCATGCCCCCTCGGGCCAGACGTCGATGCAGCTCGTACCGACCACCGAAAACGGTTGGTCCATGTTCCGACATGTCGACCCGAGTTTATGAGTACTGGCGGCCCCGACAGTGGCACGGTGCCACTCTTTTACGCATCAGTTGTGTGAAGTAGCCGTAACACAGCGGTCAGTTCGGCCGCTGAACGCCTACTTTCGCCCGATTTATTCGCTTGGAGGGGCGTTCAGGGCGGTTTCGAGAACTTCGCGCACGATTGGGCCTGCGGTGGTTCCACCCGTCTGTTGACCGCCGCCGGGGACGGCTTCGACGACGACGGCAACGGCGACGGTCGGCGGCATGCCAGGGCGACCGCCGAAGGCCACCATCCACGCGTGCGTGTCATCGTCGCCCGCCCCGGTGATGGTTTGGGCGGTGCCCGTCTTCGCACCAACGGTGAATCCAGGGATGTTGACCGACGTGGCAGTTCCATCGGTGACAACACCGACGAGCAGTTCACTCAGGACTTGCGCGTCGTCGGGATCCATAGCGTCGCGCCACACCTGAGGACTCGGATCGTGCAGTACGCGCCGAGAGTCGGTTTCGCGAATTTCAGCAACGACCCGTGGTGCCATGACCCGGCCACCATTCGCAATGCCAGCTGCAACCATCGCCATCTGCAGCGGCGTCGCCCGCACGTCGTACTGGCCGATCGCGGCTTGGGCGAGCAGCGGTGTCTTCTCGACGATCGGTACCGGCGGGTCGAAGTCGGACTGGCCGAGTTCAGCGCCGTAGTCATCGGGGAAGATCGAGGCGGCGGTCTCGGGCAGATCGAGCGGTGGCGTGTCGTTGAACCCGAAACGTTCGGCCATGTCGATCATCACGTCGGGGCCAAGGATCTCGGCACCAGCCTGCGCGAATGCGGTGTTACACGACGAGCGCAGTATCTCGCCGAGGTCGCCCCCGCACGAGCTGCCACCGAAGTTCCGCATACTCGTGCTGGTCAGCGGCGCGACGTAGTCGGCGACGACGGGAAAGACCGGCTCGGTGGGCCCGAGCCGATCGGTGGCCAACCCGGCGGCCGCCGTCACCACCTTGAACGTCGAGCCGGGAAAGAACACGTCGCGGTAGCTCTTCGCGAGCAACGGCTTGTTCGGATCGGCATCGAGCGCCTGCTTTGCATCGTTCGCCGCTTCGAGGTCGACGAGGCTCACGGGACCCGGATCGAACGACGGCCAGCTCCACATCGCGAGCACGTCACCGGTCGTGGGGTCGATGGCAACGACCGAACCTTTGCGGTCGCCGAGCGCGTCGCGGGCCGCGCGCTGCACATCGTCGAGCAGCGTGAGGCGCACGTCGGCGCGGCTGTCGGGCGGCTTGATGACGTCGAGCAGGTTCGTCAGGTCGGCCTGGTTCTTGCGGCCGGCGAGTTCGGCGTTGTATTCCGACTCGACTCCGGTCGCGCCTACGTTGAATCCGAAGTAGCCGGTGATGTGCCCGTAGAGCTCGCCTTCGGGATACCGCCGCTCGCGTCGCAGCTGGCCACCGACCTCCACCGACATTGCAACAACAACGCCATCGGCAGTGATGATGTCGCCGCGTTGTTGGCCAAAGTCCTCGACGACGCGGCGCGTGTTCAGCGGGTTCTCAGCCAGCTCCTCAGCCCCGAATACCTGCAGGAAGTTCAGACGCACAAAGAGCGCGGCAAAGCACAAAAGCAGGACGGCGCCCAGCCGACGAATCTGCCTATTCATTGCAGCTGCCCGTCATTTGGCTGCCCCGTCATGAAAGAAGCTCGGCGGGTTCGACGTCGGCGGCTGTCTCATCGGATATCCGCATGAGCAGCGCGAGCAGCACATAGTTCGACAGCAGCGAAGAACCGCCGTACGACACGAACGGCAAGGTCACGCCGGTGAGCGGGAGAAGGCGGATGACACCCGCGACGATGATGAAAGCCTGGAAGCCGAGCAGCGTCGTCAGTCCAACCGCGAGCAGTTTGGCGAACGTCTGCTTCGCTCGTACCGCCGTACGGAGCCCCGATCCGATCATGAGCACGAAGACCAGCAAGATGCCGGTCGCGCCGAGTAGCCCAAGCTCTTCACCGATCGTGGCAAAGATGAAATCGGTCTCGGCGAGCGGCACCCGCTTCGGGTCACCAAGCCCGGGGCCGGTGCCCGTGATGCCACCGTTCGCGATACCGAACGCGGCCTGGATCACTTGAAAGCCGGTGCCTTGCGCGTCGGTCCATGGGTCGATCCACGTGTCGACGCGAACCTGCACGTGCGAGAACTGGCTCCACGCTGCGGTCGCTCCAACCATGAACATCATGAGACCGGTCACGAGATAGGCCAACCGTTCGGTCGCGACCCAGAGCATCACGATGAAGAGCAAGAAGAACAGCAGCGAGGTACCGAGGTCCTTCTCGGCGACCATGACTACCAGCGACACGCCCCAGGCGAGCAGAACCGGGCCGAGGTGTTTCAGGTCGGGCAGCTCGATCGGGCCGACGTGCATGACGTCGTGACTGAGCAGCTCGCGTTTGTCGACGAGGTACCCGGCGAAGAAGATCGCCAGCGCGATCTTCGCGAACTCGCCCGGCTGAAAACTGATCGGTCCGAGCGCGACCCAGATGCGCGCACCGTTGATCGTCGTGCCAAGCCCGGGCACCAACGGCAGTAGCAGCAGGATGAGGCCGACCAGCAGGAACGTATAGCGGTAGCTCTCGACCATGCGGGTGCGGCGGACGACGACCAGCGTGCCGACGTACGCGCTGACCCCAAGAAACGTCCAGGTCGATTGCGCCGCCGCGAGGTCTTCGTTCAGCCGGGCGATGAAGACGTAGCCGAGACCGTTGAGCAGACCGGCGAGGCCAAGCAGGAGACCATCGGCGCGTGGCGCCAAGATTCGTGTGGCGACGTGGGCGACGAAGAAAAGGCCGACGATGACGCCGAGAAACGGTCCGACGTTCGCCGGGATCGACGCGAACCGGCCGAGACTTGCGAGCACGTAGGCGCCGGTCGTGATGATGGCACCGACAAGAATGAGCGTCAGTTCAGTTGTGCGCCGAGGATGATTCCAGACGCGCCGAGAACGCCGACGGCGCCGGGCGGGTTGAGCGGTAGTTGCGGACGCGACGGGCAAGGCCATCTTCCCTGATGGACGCCTCAGCGGCGCTGCCACCACCGTCGACCGTCGTCGTCGCCGCCGGTCGCGGATCGGTCGAGATTGTCGGAAGCGGTTCCGGGGGCGCCGTGCTCGGCAGCCGCAGCCCACGAGGCATCGGCATCTTCACGCGAGACGATGTCGATGATGACGGCGGTGATGTTGTCGCGACCTCCGTGATCATTCGCCGCATTCACAAGGGTGCGCGTCGCCTCTTCGGGGTCGGTGACCGCCGCGAGAATTGTGGCGATTTGATCGTCGGTGATCTCGTTGAACAGGCCATCGCTGCAGAGCAAGTAGCGAGTGCCCATCTGAGCGGCGACTTCGAACCGGTCGACCTCGACCTGATCGCCGACACCGAGCGCCCGGGTCACGATGTTGCGCTGCGGGTGGACCTGCGCCTCTTCGGCAGTCAGCCGACCTTGGCGCACGAGCACTTCAACCAGGCTGTGATCCTCGGTGATCTGTTCGAGCTCACCGTCGTAAAAGCGGTAGGCCCGAGAGTCGCCGACATTGATCAGCCCGAGCCGAAGACCCGCGGCACTATCGATGATCGACAACGCACACACGGTGGTGCCCATGCCTTGGAGGGTGCCGTCGGTTGCGGCCTCGGTCAGAATCTCGCGGTTTGCGATTCGAACCGCTTCGGTCAGCGACTGCAGTGATCGATGTTCGACCGCTCGGTCGGCGAGTAGCGATCGCATGGTTTGCACCGCGATGGCCGACGCGATTTCGCCGCCGCTGTGGCCACCCATACCGTCGGCCACGATCGCGAGGCCGGGCGCGGTGAGAAAGCTGTCTTGGTTGATGTCGCGCAACTGGCCGGTGTGCGAGGCCGCGCCGAAGATGAAGCCGAAGTTCATGCGAATTCCAGAACCGTCGACCCGAACTGGACGTAGTCGCCGAGTTCGAGCGGCTCGGGCTGTTGCGCCGTGAGCCGCTGCGTGTTGTGGAAGGTGCCGTTCGTCGAACCAAGATCCTCGATGTAGTAACCGTCGCTAGCTCGGAAGACCCGGGCGTGAAGCTGCGATACGAAGGTGTCGTCGATGCAGATGCCACAGCCTGCGGCCCGGCCAACCGTGATCTCGACATCGAGCGGGTAGCGAATGCCGGCGGCGTCGGCTGGTTCTCGCGCGACGAGCTCACCGCGGGCGGTGGCCACAGCGTCGAGCCCAACGGGAGGCGCCGCGTTGGCGTCGTCGGTCCATGGTGCAGCTGGTAGAGGCGGTGCGGCTGGTAGGGGCGGTGCCGGTGGAGCAGGTGAGGCCGCCGGTGCCGGCGACCGTTCAGCAACCGCTTCGGCATTTGCACTCGCCGAGGCTGCGGCGGCGAAGCCAGCCGCCGACCGGCTGGCCTTTGTGCCGGCCGAGGCGCCACTCGCATTCGCCGGAAGCGGCGTTCCCTTGATCTCCGACCAGACCGCCCAGAGGACGCGCAGAAAGAAGATATAGAGCACGGCGAGAAGCCCGAACTTGAAAAGAGTGAGCAATTGCTCCGACACGACGAAGGAAGCCTAGACCGAGACCGTCATCAACTGGCCTCGAAACTGACGACCGTTGCACCAAAAGTTATGACGTCCCCGGACACCAGTCGCTGCTCAGACACGGGAGCCCCATTTACCTTCGTGCCGTTTGTCGACTGCAGATCGACGAGTTGGTAGCCACCCGGAATCGGCCGGAGCTCGGCGTGGTGTCGGCTGACGTTCGGGTCCGACAACACGAGTTCATTGTCGCTCACGCGGCCAACTCGGAACGCGGTCTCGCCGAGATGGATGCGTTCATTGGTGGGCAGCACAAGTGAGCCGGGAGGACGCCCGGTCGCGCTTTCCCGTAGCTTCGCTGTGACCTCGAAATCGCCAGTTGGGTACGAATCGGCGCGGCTGAGTTCGACTATGACTGGCCCCATGAACGAGTACCCCTCGTCGCTCGCGTGCTCGCGGGCGGCGTCTTCAAGCTCGGCCACCAGCTTCGAGGCGACCTCGGCGAACTGCTCGTAGTCCTCGGGGCTGACGAAGACCGTGAAGTGGTTGGGTACGACCTTCGCTCTCGACACGCCGACCGATCGCTGGGTATCCATGACCCGAGTGATGCGCTTGCCGATCTCGAGCGGCGTGAGCCCACTTTTAAACACTCGGGCAAAGGTGCCCTCGACCATGCGTTCAAGTCGTCGTTCGAAGCTGCGTAGACCCACGCCGTAACGATACCGATGCCGAGGCGACAGGTCGTCGCGGGCCCGCAGCACTCGCTATTCCCGAACAGGTTTTGATCCGAGCCGGTACTATTGCGGTTCGCTTCTAACAAGCGTCACGCGCGAGTGGCGGAATTGGCAGACGCGCAGGCTTCAGGTGCCTGTGCCCTTCGGGGTGTGGGGGTTCAAGTCCCCCCTCGCGCACAGAAAATCACTGCAGATCTTTGGGTTCGTTGCTTGACTGCCGCCAGGCGCAACCACCTCCGCTGGGTGCCGCAAGTAGCCTTGGCCCATGACGCTGGCCGATCTGTACGCCAACTTCGATCCACTGCACCCGCTCGGCGCCGACGAGAGCGATCTCTACGTCGATTGGCTGAACGAGCTGCAGATGGACGACGTGAAGGTTCGGCTCGTGCAAGCGATTCAGCTCAGCCGTGACCGATCGGCGGGGGTGTTGTTCAGCGGACATCGAGGCACGGGCAAGACGACCGAACTGCGTCGCGTCGCCCAGCAGCTCGAAGCCGGGGTGGGCGGAAGGCGGCATCTCGTGGCCCATGTCGAGGTCGAGAACATCAACGATCCGTCGCTCACGTGCGACGAGATCGTGTTGCAGATTGCGATCGGCGTCGCCCGCCGCCTGCGCGACGAAGGCTACGAAGAACCGTTCAACGAGACCGGAAACTGGCTCCGTCGCCTGTTGGGTCGAGTGAAAGATCAGGTCTCGCTCGATGAAGCGCGCATCGAGACCACGGTGCCGGTCATCGACATTGTCAAGATCACGATGACCCTGTCCGAAACCTCATCGACTCGATCGGTTCTGCGCGCGGCGTTGAAGAGCGAGCGGCAGTCGCTCACCGAACTCGTGAATGACTACATCCTGGCACCGGCGACTCGGTGGCTGCAGGAACGCAACATGGCCAACGTCGTCGTCATCGTCGACCAGCTCGACCGGCTACCCCGTTCGGTCGGCAACGGTGGACTCACGAACTACGAGCACCTCTTCATCGGCGAGTCAGGGCCGCTGCGGAACCTGACCTGTGACACGGTGTTCGTGGTCCCGGTCGAACTCACCTACAGCACGAGCCTGCCCCGGCTCGTGAACACGTGGGGTAGCGAGGTCGTCACCTTGCCGCTGCCGCCCGTCCAGAGCCGCAATGCGACAGATCGGACTGCCGCGATTGCGTGCCTGCGGTCGATCGTTGACCGGCGTATCGAGGCCGCAAACCACCACACGAGCGACCTCTTTGCCGAAGCCGATCTGGCGAGGCTCATCGCGATGTCGGGCGGACATCATCGCACGCTGTTCATACTGATGAACGGCCTGCTCCTGCGGTCGAAGGATGTCCATCGGTTCACGAGCGAGGAAATCGATCTCGTGCTTCGAGCGACGGCGCGCGACATGATCAAGGCGCTCGGCCCACATCATTGGCCGCTGCTCGACAAGGTAGGCGCCGACAACCGTCGTCACGACACGCCGGACCATGCCGACATGTGGTTCGATCTCCTTCAGAACTTTTTCGTTCTGGCCTACGAGGACGGCGGCGGTGAGTGGTACGACACTCATCCGCTGCTCGGATTGGCTCGGCCGCAATGACCACGACCGAACCGACCGCCACAGACGCTGGCGAGTTCGACGCAGTACTCAACTTGCTAGCGCTCAGCAAAGACCGGTTCTCACTGGTCTTCCTCGAAGCGCCCTACGAAGCGACGCTGCGCCAAGCCGTCGCCAAGTTCGGGGGCAAGACGGTCGAGATCAATGCGGCCGAGGTCCCGTCGTTGACGAAAGCACTTCTTAGCGCCGACGGCGACCAGATTGTCGTTTGGGCCTTAGACGCCACGGTCGATGTGCTGCATGATCGAGCCGAAGTGATCGAGGTCCTGAACCTGAATCGTGATCAGATCGCGCGCGGGGCGAAACAACCGGTGATCTTTGCGTGTTCGCCGGTTGCGGTAGCCGCTTTCGCACGGCGGGCGCCCGATTTCTGGTCGGGGCGAGCCGGCGTGTTCGAGCTGTCGGGGTCGATGGCGGACGTGCGGGCGGCAATCGATGAGCTTGCGGATGCCGGCGATGTCAATGCCGAGCCTGGGGCGCGAGCGCAGCAGCGGGCGCTCCTTCAGGCCGTGGTCGCCGATCTCGATGGCCGGGACAGTGTGGACCCGGCGGTTCACGCCGATGCGATGAGTCGGCTGGCGAAGGCCGAACGACTTGCCGCGAACTGGCTCGAAGCCACGGCGCTCGCGGAGCGGGCGCTGTCCGGCTACCGCAGTATCGGCGACCGCTCAGGCGAAGCCAACACCCTCTTGGCCCTCGGCGACACCGCCCGCATGCAGAACCGCTACGACGATGCCACCGACCTCTACAACCAAGCCCTCCCCACCTACCGCACCATCGGCAACCGCTCAGGCGTTGCCGACACCCTCTTGGCCCTCGGCGACACCGCCCGCATGCAAGACCGCTACGACGACGCCACCGACCTCTACAACCAAGCCCTCCCCACCTACCGCACCATCGCCAACCGCTCAGGCGAAGCCAACACCCTCTT
>Ga0114956_1001251_pt1 | contig 19824 bp, 15 predicted proteins | sample MaitaG_FD_87304 | JGI IMG/M metagenome (GOLD analysis project Ga0114956, IMG submission 87304) | Marine algal microbial communities from Maine, USA - Maine_Asex2 metaG | ecosystem: Host-associated > Algae > Red algae > Unclassified | place: Maine, USA | collected 2015-01-05 | reverse complement strand
GTGAGGTTGCCTTTTTATAAGGTGTAGTTGTTGTCGAGTGCTAGCAACATATTAGACTAAATATTTAATATAAGTTTTACGTATTTTGAGCTGATGAAACTATCAGAAGCACAATTAGAAGACTTAATATATGAAAACATTTGGTTGCTAGATGAGCGATTTTCAATAGCAAAAATCAAAGGCGCTAAAGTTTTTGGCAGACAAGTTAACGTTGGCAGGGATTCGAATAGGCATATTGACATTTTGTGCAAAGATGATAGGGATAACAGGCCAGTTATTGTCGAATTGAAAATTGATTCTATTAAAAGAAACCATATAGCACAGCTATTAGAATACCGAGCCTTGCTTATTAGTTTAGAAGAGGAATATAAAGATGAATGGCAAAAAGAATTTGGGAGTAATTATTTCATCCCCAAGCTATTTTTAGTTGGGAAAAAGGGAGATGTTCAATCTGAAATATCGGCAAGTTTGGCGGGTATTCAAATAAAATATATTGATGGGGCTAAATTAGAAAATCTGGGATACAATACCTTTACTAGCTTGAAATCGAGATTGGATGAATGGAACGCGATAAGGAATTCTGGAAACAGCACTTTAATAAATAGAGAACCATTCATAAACAAATGGCAGGATTTGGTAAATGAAGTTGTTGAATCAAAAAATTCTAGGTCCAAAGAGGATTTATTCGAAATTGCACCTACACCTCCCAAACTATATAACCATAGCAAATATTATATCGCCTATCAGTTTCCTTTCATAAACATTAAAGTGACAAATATTCTACATGATATTATGGGCATATTTGAATATTTAGATGAAGATTTTCCATTTGACGAAAAATACGTTTATGTTGATTTCCCTGAGCTATTCAAGACCAATATAGAGAAGGAGGAAAAACTGAAAATTTCATCAGAAATGAAAAAGTTCAGCCTTCCTGGCCTTCACATTTTTAATCCAAAAAATTATGATTGGCCATCATATAAATTAGAAAGAAGTTTGCTTTTAGAAGAAAAAGATTTTAAAAAAACCATAATGCAACTTTTAAATTATTCGAATGATTTGTTAAACAAATATGCCCGTGATGTAATTTGATTAACATTTGTTGGACCTTAAATTAATTGACCATCTAGTCTTAGCGTCCTGCTGAGACGGTAATTAAACTAATTGCGAGTATTACACGCCATGATAACTCACCCTAGTTGTTAAACGGTATAACAACTTAGCGAGACGCTAAGACTAGATTCAGGTGAAAACAGCAACAAGCAGCTCAGGTTAAAACAAATGGCATGTTATATCTCTCTTTCCTATCGAGATGACATTCGTGTTGCGAATTAACATATTGAAAACGGATGTGATTTCGAGCCAAAGCGAGAAATACATAACGTTTGCTAGGTGCTGCGCAATTAAGTATAATGGAAACACCTGACGACAAGTTATTTAATACTTTAACTTTCTTGGGCTAACATCCCATTGTTCAAATATGGTTGTGTTAAACTCACAATTAGGATAGAATTCTTTTCTGAGTTCATTGAAAAACTTTTTAGGTTGCTCTTCATATTTTGTTTCTCCCATTGGGTCTTTAACTGTGTAACCTCCTCTTCTTTTCTTATCAAGAAAAAATAATTCTGAATGATATTGATCACCAATTAAATAATCAACACTAAAACCATTTACCACATATTGGCCTAATTCATTTTGCATAGTATCAACTGTGCAATTAATAACAAAAATAGTAGTGTCATTCGCATAATAAGAGCCGCTCTTAATTGTACCGTTTGGATTAAACTCTTTGCGCCAACCTTTAACATGAACATGAGCTGCACAACCACCTGGATGAATTCCATCTAACTCGGTAATACGTTTAACACTTCCATTCTCGAAATAAATAGTATTTAATTTTTCTTTACCGTTTTCATAAACCACAGTTTCTTTCAAATTGCCAACTTTATTATACTTTTTGAGAGTATTTATAGGTATACCATTTTTGAACTCACCAACTTCTTTAATTGTTCCACTTGCATAATATTTTATATCAGCATTTACTTTTTTGCCAAAAGAATATTCAACTTCACTTTTTTTACTTCCATCATTAAACCAACTTTTTTGCCAACCATGTTTAACTCCATTCTTATGGTTAAACACATAGTTTAGCTTTTCATCAGGATACCAACCAAGAGATTTACCTTCTAAATATTTAAATGCATTGCTAAGTAGTTGTGGTCCTGCAGAAATCGTCACAGATGGATACCGAGCACCGTTGTTTCGGTTAAAATACCTAAGACTTTTTAGTTTGCCACTTTCATAAAACTCATTGACTTGACCTATAGCAAAAAAATTACTGTCATATTCGACAGATCTCAATAATTGGCCATTAGAAAACCACTCTTTTTCAAAATACTTATTGTTTATGCTGTCATAATATTTAAGCTTGATGGTATCTCTACTTTCAAGTAACAAAAGTTCATATTTAGTTACCTCTGAACCGCTAAACATGTTGTCTGGTGAGCCCTTCACAAAATCGTGATAAATGATTGATTCTATGCTTCCATTTTCAAAATACACGGTGTCGTATCCAACAAAAAATAGCTTCCCGTTGAAGTCAACCGTATCCAATTGTCCAATAGCAAAAACCGGCAAACAAATTAAAGCAAGGAGTAGTAGCCTCATAACTCTAAGTTAGTAAAAATGCAGCATTACCCCTCTTTACCTGTGATAGCCCTTTTTAATCTATACTTTAACCAATACATAACTGGTACAACAACCAAGGTTAAGAAGGTTGCGAATATGATACCGAATATTACTGCCCAAGCCAATGGACCCCAAAAGGCAACATTGTCTCCACCAATAAACACTTTAGGGTCAAATTGGCCTAATAAAGAGGCAAAATCAATGTTTAAGCCTATTGCCAATGGCACCAAACCCAATACGGTAGTGATGGCAGTTAAAAGCACCGGCCTCAGTCTAGTTTCACCACCAGAAATAATGCTTTGTTTAACTTGCTCTGTTGTTAAACGGTCTTCTTCTTTTAGTTTGAGTTCGTCTCGTTTTCTATCTCGAGTTAAGTTGATGTAGTCAATTAACACAATGGAGTTGTTCACCACAATTCCTGCTAAAGATATGACTCCCAGGCCTGTCATAATTACCACAAATGGCATGCTAAATATACTTAACCCTAAGAAAACGCCAATTAAACTAAAACCAACTGATGCCAGTATAATAAATGGTGTACCTATTGAGTTAAATTGCGAAACCAATATTAAAAAGATTAAGAAAATAGCAATCATTAATGCTTTTATTAAAAAGGCTGATGTTTCCGCTTGTTCTTCTTGCTCACCAGTAAACTTGTAATAAAATTCATCCGGCATTTCATAGCCTTCCACTAGCTTTTTATAACGCTCCACTATTTCATTTGCGTTGTAACCTAAATCTACATTACTGCTTATGGTTAGCACTCTGTTTAAATCTTTACGTTTTATTGATCCGTAAGTTGATGTGAATTTTACATCTGCCAATGATGATATTGGAATGCTGTAATCTTTAGTAGTTACCTTTTGATTAATCAATGCATCTAAGTCATATCTGTAACTATCTTTCAAACGCAACATTATCGGGTATTCATCTTCCCCATCTTTAAACTTGCTAATTTCTTTACCAAATAAAGCGGTTCGTAATTGACTAGATATTTGAGCGGTTGAAACACCAAACTTGCTTGCTTTTTCTCTATCAACATCAATTATTAATTCTGGTTTCCCTGTTTCCAAATCTAGTTTTAATTCTTGCACTCCGGCAACATCCTCATCATTTAAGTAACGCTTTATATCTTCTGTTAAGGCAATTAGTTTTTCATAGTCTTCTCCAACAATTTCTAAGTTAATTGGCTTACCGACTGGTGGTCCATTTTGTTCTTTATCAACCGTAACAACAACGCCAGGATTGCCCGTAACCACCTTACGCACTTCCTCCATAACATCTAAGGTGTTTACGTCATTTCTAAACTTGCTTTCAATAAAGTATACTGTAATTCGAGCTTTGTTAGGGCTAGCTCCTTGACATGGCCCCTGAGAAGGATCACAAGTCCCATCTCCCACTTGAGCAATAACAGATTCTACTAAACTTTCATCATAGGTTTCAACCACTTTCATTAATCTGCCTTCAATTTTTTGGGTAAAGGCATTGGTTTCTTCTATGTCTGTGCCAATAGGCATTTCAACATAAATGTTTAAGAAGTTTGGCTGGTTTTCTGGGAAAAATAAAACCGTTGGCTTACTACCAAAATACAAGCCTGCCGATACAAACAACAAAATAAACGTACCAAAAAATATAGCAATTGGCACATATTTTCTAAGGCAAAATGTAATTATGGCCTTATAAATTTTTTCCAAAAACGGCAAAACTTTGTTTTGGAACCAATTGGATGCTGGTTGCAAGAAAAAGCGATTGGCTAAAGTGATGATGGCTAAAATTGCACATAAGCTACCTGCAATGTTTACGCCACCCACATAAAATAAGATGGCCATGGTTACAAAAATTGCAACTAAAATCCAATACCACATTTCCTGCTTTTTCGACTTTCTTGCACCCTCATTAACACGCATTAATGCAGATGTTAGCACAGGGTTTATTACCAAAGCAACAAATAGTGAAGAAGCTAAAACTATGATAAGTGTAAGCGGTAAGTACTTGAAAAATTCACCCATAATACCTGGCCAAAACATTAATGGTATAAATGCCGCTAATGTTGTAGCCGTAGATGCTATAATTGGCCAAGCCACTTCTCCTACCCCTTCTCTTGCGGCTTTTATTGGCGGATACCCTTCACTCATCAACCGAAAAACATTCTCAACTACTACAATTCCATTATCCACGAGCATCCCCAGCGCTAACACCAAGGAGAAAAGCACCATTATGTTTAGTGTTACCCCCGAACTTCCTAATATCATAAAACTCATAAACATACTTACCGGAATAGCAATACCCACAAACAAGGCATTTCTAAAACCTAAAAAGAATAACAATACAATTACTACAAGTATAACCCCTGAAATAATGCTATTCTCTAGGTTTGAAACTTGATCACGCGTAAACTTTGATTGATCATTGATTAGCTCAACGGTTAAGTCTTTTGGGAAAGTTGGCGTTACAACTTTTAAAATTTCTTTAATCTTATCAGATGCATTAATGATGTTTTCGCCACTGCGCTTTTTAACATCTAACATCACTACCGGCAAACCTTGCGCGCGAGCATAAGATGTGATTTCTTCATAATCAAATTCAACATCTGCTATATCTCGTAAATAAACTGGTTTACTCTTTTCGCTCTTTACAATAATGGCTTTTACATCATTGATGTTTTTAAACTCTCCAACCACCCTTACGTTTCGTCTTTCGGAATCGGTTAGCAAATCACCCCCAGACATGGTAATGTTTTCGTTGCGAATAGCCATTTCAATGTCGTTGAAGTTTACTCCAACGGCATCCATTTTAAATTTATCTACGTTAATCTTTACTTCTCTATCTGCCGCACCTCTTATATTTACTTCTGAAATTTCTGAAAGTTGTTCAATTTTATCTTGCAACAATTCGCCATAATCTTTGAGCACATCTGTCTCATATTCGCCATAAAGATTAATGCTCATTATGGGTTGATCGGCAAAGTCTAATTCAAATACATTTGGGTCCTGATCTAAGTCGGTAGGCAATTCAGCTTTGGCCTTATCAACAGCATCTTTAACATCTACCAAAGCTTCTGCAACTGGTATATCCACATCAAACTCAATAATTATGGTAGAATGATCTTGGATGGAAGTTGAAGAAATATCCTTAACACCTGTTATCGATTTTAACTCCTTTTCAATTGGTCGAGTTATTAAATTTTCAATATCAACAGGGCTATTCCCTGGGTATGGTGTACCCACATAAATTGTAGGTAATTTTATTTCAGGAAAATTCTCATTAGGCATGGATTTATAAGCCAGTACACCCATTACTACCAGCATAAAAAGAATAACGTAAACGCTGGTTCTATTACCTACGGCCAAATTGGTTAAGCCAAAGGTTCTACTTGTCTTTTTTTCTTCTTGAAAATCTTGCGACATGTTTAGTTTTTAAGTTGGCTTAGTTAATTAGCAATTTTTACGGGAGCTCCATCAGTTAAATCTCGCGAACCAACGGTAATTAGCTGGTCATTTGCCACTAATCCTGTAAGTATTTCGGTATTGCCATTGGCCGTTTTACCTGTTGTTACATTTCTTCTTTCAGCTTTTGAATCATTGGCCACAAATACAAATGATTTGCCTTGTTCTTGTCTTAATATTTTTGACGAAACAACAATGGCATCTTCTTTAGCATAATCTTGCACTTTTACCAAGCCTGTCATATTTGGCTTTATTAATCCTTTGCCGTTAGGTATGTCAATTTGCACTTTAAAAGTTCTATTGGTAGCATTTAGTATTTGACTTACATTGCTAACCTTTGCTAAAACAGGTTCAGCTAAACTCGGGAAAGTAATTTCCACTTTATCTCCTCTTTTTACCTGACCTAAATAGCTTTCCGATAAATCTGTTTCAACTTCAATACTTCTCAGGTTAACTACTCTTACTAAAGGAACTCCAGGACTGGCCATTTCGCCTTGCTTAATCATTACCTCTTCAACCACTCCGCTAAAAGGTGCTATAACACTGCTCTTACTTGCTTGCGTTTGTAAAGTATTCATTTGCTTTTGCAATCCTTCATAATTGGTCTTGGCTTGCAAATAATCGATTTCGGCTCCAATGTTTTGATCCCAAAGTCTTTTTCTTTTTTCATAAACTGTTTTGGCAAAACTTGTTTGAGTTTCTAACTCAATCATATTTTGTTTAATCACCTTGTCGTCAATTTTTACCAAGGTTGCTCCACCACTTACGGTTTGTCCTTCTTTAGCATAAACAGCAACTGCAATGCCGCCTTGCTCAGCACTTACAACAGCATTTTTCTTACTTTTTGCTTCCGCAGGAAACTCAATGAAACTAGTAAACAAAGCTGGTGTGACAGTTTTGGTTTCAATCAATGTAGCTTTTGCTATTGATTTTTTCCCGAATGAAGGATCTTCTGCAATTATTTTGCCTTCCAATTCATCAATTTCGATTTGTAAATCTGCACTTTCACTCTTTAATTTAGCTAGTGCAGCTTTCATTGATTCAGCATCTTCTGCGGGAGGTTTACAGGCCGCAATTGTCAGTAGCAATGATGCAAATAAAATTATTTGAAGTTTCATTTATTTCAGGTTTATTTGAATTCAGTATATTTTCCTAATGCTTTATCTAAATCAGTTTTATCTATTAGTAACTCATAAATTGCGCTTACATAAGCTCGTTGTGTATCAAAAAGTGCTGTTTCTGCATTGGTAACTTCTAAGCTTGAGCCTATTCCTTCTTTATACTTAATTAAAGTGGTATTGTAAATATTTTCAGCTAGTGCCAAGTTGCTTTTTTGATTTTGCCATTGCTCATAGCTGTTTTTGTAGCTAGTTTTTGATTGTTCAATTTCTAAGTCAATTTGTTCTAGCAAAATTTCGCGGCCTAGTTCTAATCTTCTTAAGTCGGCTTTTGCATCTGCAACATCACTTTTTCTTTTAAAACCATCAAAAATTGGTACATCTAGTTGTAAACCTATAAAAGCGGTTCTGAACCAAGGCTCTTGGGTGTGCGTAAAATCAAAAGTATTTCTTTGCGCAGAAACTTGATACGTTCCAAAAGCATTTAAAGTTGGCAAGTAAAATGACTTTTGAAGTTTTACATTCATTTTATTTAACTCAATTTGCTTTTGTATTACATCTAATTCAATTCTGTTAAACCTACTTACTGAACTATAATAGTTGCTCAATTCTTCATTTACAAAAAGGTCTAAATTGTCTTTAAGACCTATTTCCTTTTTTAAATCGTAGCCCATTTGAAATTTTAACAAATTAAGCGCTAGCTCTTGTTGTCTTTGTGCGTTTACAATTGCAGTTCGGGTGTTTGCTAATGATAAATCAATACGATCTACATCCAATTGCTCTGCAAATCCATTTTTATATAACTCATTGGTCTCAAATCTAATTCGCTCCAAAGTTTTTATGTTTTGCTTAATAACATCATAACTTTCTTGCGCTGCTAAAGCGGTTAAGTAAGCTGTTGCAACGGTTGATTGTAATTCAACTAGCGTTTGATCAACTTGCTTTCTAACCAATTGCTTATAAATTTTTGACGCCCGTAAACCATATATATAAGACCCATTAAAAACCATTTGCCTAACTGACAGATCCATTGCGTAATTGTGCTCCGTACCAAACTGCACAGGTAATTTTGAGCCAGGAGTTCCTCCAAAAATCTCCCCTGGAATTAAACTTACTGGTATGGCAGGATACCAAGTATAAGCGGCTGAACCGTTTACTTGAGGGTAGCCAACAGAAGCAGTATTGTCAATTCTGATATCAGCTTTTTCAATATCAATTTGACTACGCTTTAAACTTTTATTTGATTGAATCGCATACTGCTGCGCTTCTACCAAAGTAAAACTCTTTACTTCTTGGGCATTGGCTGCAACAACTATTACTAATAACAAACTACTAAGCAGATATCGCATTGTGTTTAAGTTTGAGTTTTTCTAAAATCTTATTCCCTTTGGTTGAGGCTATTCCATGCAAGTGATAGAAGATTGACATGTCACCAACTTCTAACAAGCTATGATCTGTAAACTTTGATGAGTTAATCATACTGTCAATCCGTGCTACATATAATAGGGCAATTATTTGAGGATCAAAGTCTGTTCTATACAATCCCTCTTTTGTTCCGCGCTTAATGTTTTCAAGCACATGGTTAAAAATTTCATTGTACTTATAATCTTCTAGCAGCTTCATTGCTTCAGGGTGGTATTTCTCTAAATCATAAATCATAGATGGGTTAACTGCGCCAATATGTTTACATAATGCATGGTTAATCATTATTAATTCTTCCATGGCATTTTTGGCTTTACTAGATATTTGCTCTACTACCTGCCTTTCAAACTTCAAATGGTTTTCCATAACCTTAAGCACCAAGTCGGCTTTACTTGTAAAATGCTGGTACAAGGTTTTTTTCGACATAGACAGTGCGCGCGCAATATCATCCATGGTAACACTTTTGATACCATATTTTAGGAAGAGCATTTGCACTTGCATTATTATGTTTTCCATAGGAAATGCAAAAATAATGACTGAACACTTAGGAAACTATTGATTCTTTTAAAGTTTTCATAGTTTTTAGATGAAATGTTAAATTACTTCTATGAAACGTTAAACTTTGATTGTAAACTAATTAAATAGTTGTATAACTAATTTATTAGTTATAAGTTTGTAGTAACAAAATTTAATATTATGAGAAACAAACTAATTACCATTGCTGCCCTAATTGCTATATTATTCATTTTTACCAGTTGCTACAATGCGCATACCCCAGTGCAAGCAGCACCTGTTGATGAGAATATAATGCCAGCCAGCGAAACAATCGTTGAAACCACCACTACTATTAAATTTGACAAGTTGTTACATGACTTTGATGTGATACCTCAAAACCAACCTGTGCATGCAACTTTTAACATTACCAATACCGGTAATGAGCCATTGATTGTAAATAGTGTAAAACCTGCCTGCTCATGCTCAGTTGGCAAATGGCCAAAAGAGCCTATTGCACCAGGAGTTTCTGATGAGATTAGCGTTACGTTTAATGCCAAAAATGCAGGGCCTTTTACCAAAGCCTTTACCGTTGTATCGAATGCCAAAGAAGGTAAAACAATTATTAAAATTAAAGGCACGGTAAAAAGTGAGCTTGGAAAAGCATAAAAAAAATTTAGCATTTATTAACTAATCTTTTAGTTAATTGATTGCAAAATGAGTAAATTTGATATATGAGTAAATTGCTTACAACACTTGAATTAAAAGTGATGAATATATTATGGAGGCAAAAGAAGGCTTTCGTTAAAGAATTGTTAGAGGTTTGGGATGAAGATCCTAAACCTGCTTACAATACCGTTTCAACTACGGTTAGAATATTGCAAGAAAAAGGCTTTATTAATCACAAGGTTTACGGCAGAACGCACGAGTATTACCCCGCAATTACCAAGGCCAAGTACCAAAAGTTGTTCTTAAAAAATGCTTTAGACAATGTGTTTGCTGGTTCTACAAGCACACTAATCTCTGCATTAGTAGATAATAAGTCGCTATCTAATGGTGATTTGGAAGAATTAAAACATTTGATAGAAAAATCTGATGATTAATTACTTAATCATATCAATAGTGCTTTCAGTTGCAGGTTTTGTGGTTTATAAATTATATAGCCGCAACAACTCCAACTACATTGCTCGCAAGCGCATGTTATTTGGCATTATTGGCTTATCATTAATATTGCCATTGTGCTTCAATTTTACCTTTGGCTTTTTTAACCCACAACAAAACACACTTTTTTCAGAATTTTCTGCGCTAGAGCATAGCGTGGCGCATGCAAAACACCAAGGTTTAGATCCAGAGTTAATGGTTTGCTATGAGCGAGCTGTTGGCCAAACAGGCTTTTGCCATTGCGAAACTATTACCATGACCAATATGGTAATGTATAAATCAAATGGTTTCTACGATTTTTTAAATGGACATTTGGACAAGATAAGTCTGCTTTTTGCAGGTATTACTTTGCTGTTTATTGTAATTGTGTTTATTCGGCTTTTTCTACTAAACCGCATAGTAAAAAACGCTTCACAGTCAATTGAAAGAACTATTGATGGCTTTAAAGTCCAGTTTATTTATGTTAAGCAACGTTATGCGGTAGGTTCATTTAAGCTCACGAAAAACTATATTATTTGGTCAAATGATTTGGATCAATTGGCCCAAAGTGAGCAACAGTCAATTATTGCCCATGAAGTATTGCACCTTCAAAAAAGACATTCTTTAGAACAATTATTATTGGCGTTAATCAATTGCTATTGGTTTATTAATCCTGTGGTTTACCTAATAAAACGTGAGGCCATGAAGTTAAATGAGTTTATGGCAGATGGCGCAGGTTTAACAATGTTGCCAAACAAAAAAGCTTATGCCAATTTGTTGCTTAAAGTAAAAACTGGCCAGCAACTAGCCATGGTTAATAGTTTTAATAAAAATATGCTTAAAACTAGAGTTCAAGAAATTATTAAAGGATCAAAAAAGGTTAACAAAGCTTCTACTGTAGCCGCATTTTGTTTGCTTTTTACCATGCTTTGTTCTATTAGCCTCTTTGCTGAAAGCCTTACCCAAAAGCAACACAAACAAATGCTCGAATACACCGTACTGCAAGAACATGTGGTAGAAACTGGTCGCGATTATTTTTGCGGGCACTGCTTATATGAAGAGTGTAAGGAAGATTAGAGTTTATCTTTTTCAACGTAAAATTTATCTAATAAACCTTTTTTGACCAGCTCTTTAAAACTGTTTCCCAAATTAAATCTTAATTTAAGTCAAACCTGATTCTTAAGCAGGTCCAGCCTACTTCAAAAAAATTTGATTGTTCCATATGAGTTCTGCCAATCAAAATTTTAGTTTGTTGGCTATTAGGGTAGATTGCCCTTTTAACAAGCAACTACCGTAGGCAAAAGAAAGCTATGATTTTAAGGACAACTTGATTTGGATTTAACCATCAATAACTGCTTTTTACATTACATAACTTACTTTTCAGTTGTATAACTGAATAATAAGTTATATATTTGAGTTGATGAAGTCATTAACAAAAACTGAAGAGCAAGTAATGCAAATAATATGGAGCCTTGAAAAATGCTTTGTAAAAGACATTATTGCCAAGATGAATCCTAAGCCACCATACAACACCGTATCATCTGTAGTTAGGATATTAGAAGAGAAAGGGTTTGTTGCCTATAAAGCTTATGGCAAAACACATGAATATTATCCCGTAATTACCAAAAAACAGTATCGTAAATTTTCGTTTACCGGCTTTTTCAATAACTATTTTGAAGGAAGCATGGAGCAATTGGTTTCTCATTTTATGGAAGATGAGAAAGTTGATCCAAAGGAAGTTGAAGAGTTATTGGAAAAAATTAAGAATCAAAAGAAATAACCATGTCATTATTCAACTATTTACTAGAAGCCTCCATAAGCTTAGCCATTGTTTACCTTTTATATCACTTGCTATTTAGGAAGCTGACTTTTTTTCAAATAAATAGATTTTATCTACTAACAGGAGCAGCATTCTCTTTGATATTGCCATTGCTACGATTTGATGCTGTTGCAATACAAAGTTCAAATCTATTACCAATGTTTATAGTTGGCGCGGCAGATGATTTAACAATGACAAGCTTGGTAATGGTTGAAAACAAAAGCTTCTTCACGTTAAACAAACTCATGCTAATTCTCTATTTATTGGGTTGTGCAATTGCTTTAACTTATTTGCTAATTGGTCTTTTTAAAATTGCCCGAATTCGTTATCAGTCATCAAAAAGCCCAATTGACAACAATATTTTATTGCACAAACAAAATTTGGCTCCATTTACTTTTCTATCTAAAATATACTTTAATGAGGCCGACATTATTTCAGATGAAATACTGCAACATGAAACCGTGCACATTAAGCAGAAACACAGTATTGATGTATTGTTTTTGGAGGTGGTAAGTGTAATACTTTGGTTTAATCCTGTAATATACTTCATTAAAAAGTCGATTAAATCGTGCCATGAGTATTATGCTGACAAGCATGCAAGCAAAGCAGGAGACACTTATACCTATGCCCTTAAAATGATGGAAGGGAATACATTAAAGCAATTAACATTTAGTCACAGTTTTGCTGACGGACTAATTTCCATGCGATTAAAAATGTTGGCTAAAACCAAATCAACTAAAATAAATTTTATGAAATATTTAACCATAGTACCTATAGTTGCACTTATAGTAATACTGTTCGCTTGTCAAAAACAAAGCGGTGAGCAAATCATTGACAATACTGTTTATACCGATATGTCTAAAATTGATGTAATGCCTCAATTTAAAGGAGGGCAAGACGCATTGATGAAATATTTAGGCGAAAAAATTAAATATCCTGAAGAAGCAAAAGGCGCTAGCCATGAAGGCATGGTAATGATTGGGTTCGAGATAGATGCAGGAGGAAACATTAAGAACGCTAAGGTGGTAAGAGAGGTTTCCCCAATTTTGGATATGGCAGCATTAAAAACCATACAAGAAATGCCCAAATGGGATCCTGGATTAAAAGATGGCCAACCGGTTTCTGTGGCATTTACTTTGCCAATTCGGTTCCAACTTACGGATGAGGAACGTTCAAAGGCTGCACTGATTAATAAAGATGTAAAGGTATATTGGGGTGGCAATTCTTCTGGTAAAATTCACATTGATGAAATAGAAAAATTAGATGGATTTTTAACTGTGAATGCCACTGGCCTAACAGTTGAATCCTTTGATGTTATGGCCGTAATTAAAGGTAATAAAGATTTAATAAGAGCAGAAAATAAGTCCAACAAATTTTCTGAGGCGCAAAATAATATCCTAAAGTCATTAAAAAAAGGAAGCTTTGTTTACTTTGATCGAATCAAATTGTCAGATGGAACAGAGCACCCCTCCATACGATTTGAAATTATAGATGAAGTTCAAGTAACCATGCCTAAAGAGCTAATTGACGACCGAAAAGTCACCTACTTAGCAAATTTTAACTGTGGCAAATCCAATATGATTAAGGCAAGCGAATTGCATGATTTGAAAGAATATAATTTAACAGCTCACAATTTATTGAGTCAGCCTGGAACAATTACTTCATTTGCACTCACGCTTGCCGTAAAGGATGGTGACTTGAAAATTATAGAATGTATGACCGGAAAATTCACCAAAAAAATGGAAGATCTATTGGCAAGTGCAAAACCCGGTGACTTTATTTACTTTGATAAAATTACAGTGGATAGTGATATTTTGCTACCGGCATTGGCTTATAAGATTATAGAGGGTTAAAGTAAAATGTAGTATCTTTCAATTATGAAAATTTTAGTGCTTTTTACAGTAGTTACCGCCTTTACCTTATGCTCATTTACAGTTGCAACTGACAAAAGTTGCAATGAAATTTCCACCCAATTTTGGTTAATGACTGATACAGAAGCGATCAGCAACCAGCAATTAAGCAACGCTTCTAGCCAATTTGTGGCAGTTGATGCTAATAACAAGCCTTTTCAATTTGACCGCATTAGCCTGACAGTAGCTCATGAAAATGAAATTTCAACATTCACATTTAAAGGAAACAACATTTCAGAAGAAGCTCGCAATCATTTGCTTTCTGAGCTTTCACCCAAAACCTTAATCATTTTTGATTTATTTGGCAAAAAAGACGCTTATCTAGGCTGCTATCAGTTTATAGTTAAGTAATCACTATTTTCCCATACCTCATTGCCCTTTACCTTACCTTTGCAGGGTGAAAACAACAGCACTCAAAACAGATATACGTAAATTAAGTTTAGATGAGCTAATCACCTATTTCGCTGAAATTGGCGAACCCAAGTTTAGAGCCAAACAGGTGCATGAGTGGCTATGGCAAAAATCTGCGTTGGATTTTGATAGCATGAGTAACCTGAGCAAAGATTTGAGGCAAAAGTTGACTGAGAATTTTGGCATTTACAATGTAACCATCCAAAACACTCAAAAAAGTAATGATGGCACCCTAAAGTTTGCATTTAAATTACATGACGATCATATTGTTGAAGGTGTGCTTATTCCAACTGAAAAGCGCATGACTGCCTGTATTTCTTCACAAGTAGGTTGCAGCCTTGCATGTAAATTTTGTGCTACCGGTTATATGGAACGCAAACGCAATTTGCATCATGATGAAGTGTATGACCAAGTAGTTTTGATAAAACAGCAAGCTGAAAAACATTACGGCAAACCATTAACCAATATAGTGCTAATGGGAATGGGTGAGCCTTTGTTAAACTATAAAAATGTGCTTAAGGGTATTGATTTAGTTTGCGGAGAAGATGGGCTTCATTTATCGTATAAGCGCGTTACATTATCAACCGCTGGCATTGCTAAATTGATAAAAAAATTGGGTGATGATGATGTGAAATTTAATTTGGCACTATCTCTGCATGCAGCTAATGATGAAAAGCGTAGTAAAATAATGCCCATTAATGATCAGAACAATTTAAAAGCATTAAAAGAAGCCTTGATGTACTTTGTTGAAAAAACAAACAACCAACTCACTTTTGAGTACATTGTGTTTAACGGTATAAATGATGACATCATAGATGCAAAGGAATTAGTTACTTTTTGTAGCAACTTACCGTCAAAAGTGAATATAATAGAGTACAATCCAATAGATAACGCACATTTTTTAAATGCTGAAGCAGATAAAATAAGTAAATTTGCAACGTATTTAAGGAGTAAGAATATAATTACAAGTGTTCGCAGAAGCAGAGGAAAAGACATTGATGCTGCGTGCGGTCAACTTGCTAATAAAAATTAAAGATTATGAAGAATATTTTAACAATATGTTTAGTTGCACTTTCAATGAGTGCTTTCGGACAAAGTTTTGATGAATTAATTGTCGATTACAATAAATTAATGGGCATGCGTCAATTTTCGTTGGCAGCCGGTAAAATGGAAAAAGCTGTGGAAATTTCCAAAAGCACATGGGGCGAAAACCATGACAATACTGCTACTGCATACACCAATTTAGGTTTTGCCTACCAAAGTGCTGAAGTGCTAAGCATGGCAGAAGGTGCATTTAACATGGCAATGCTAATTAATCGCCAATTATATGGCAGCACTAGTCCGCTGGTTGCTTATGACTATAGCAATGTTGCACAGTTGTATTACCAAAAAGGTGAGTTTCCTAAAGCCATTGATTATTATGAGCGAATGTTAGGTATACAAGAAGGAGTATATGGCGAAAAAAGCGAAAAATTGGTTGATGGTTATTACAGCTTAGGTGCAGCTCATGTAAGAAATGGAAACTTAAGTAAAGCAGAAGCATTGTTTAATAAAGCCTTAGCTAACAAGTTAACCGCTAAACCTGATGCAGGTAAAGAGGATAAAGATTTGTACAGAATTTACAAAGGGATTTACAATATTTATAAGGAAACCAATAGAAAAGATGAAGCGGAAGCTCTTGCTGGCGATTGGGGCTTTAATAAAACCAAATCATCAGGCAAGTTAATTGGTGAAGATGAAGAAGATTGTGATTGTATTGACAAATTGGTTGATCAAGAGGAATTGAATAAAGTAGGTTATGATAAAGGTTATAGCTCCGAAAATAAAACTAAGAGAGTAAAAGCGGCCGAAAAGGCAGCAAAAGAAGCTGATTCTAAGTCTGATTCTGAGCCTATTGAGAAGCAATTGGAAAAATTAGAAGAAAAGAAAACCAATACTCCTCCTCCAACACCAAGCGCTACCAAAACAACCACTCAAGTAACTAAAGTTGCTTTACCAGCAACAGCAACCAATAACACTGAAGGAAGTGCTGTGGTAATTACCAAAAACTCAGATGATGAGGGTGATGGTGGTATTATGGTTCGCAATGATGGCATTTACCATAAAGTAAAATCAGGTGAAACCTTGTTTAGCATAGCGCAGAAGTACAAGGTTAAGGTTGACGAAATCAACAAACTAAATAAGTTGAACACCCAAAGCGCGATTAAGGCTGGTGATGTTATTCGAATAATGTAAGAAAAAAGTAAATAGCAAAATAATTACCGAGTCCCTGCCAATTGGCGGGGATTTTTAGTTTATGGAATAGCTTTGTTCATTTTATAACTACCATGCTTGGAAAAACATACTAGACATAAGCAAGTTATTGCTACAAGGAAGTAAAACAATGCTTGTAACACAATTGAAATACTAGATAAAAAACCACTTCCAGATTTTAAGATAATTGATAATATGTTCATCTGACTAAGAATAAACAAAGCCGTTGTAGCAATTGCTAAAGCAGGTGAGAAACGGTTTCGCCAAAAAAGGATTATTCCTCCAAAAACAAAGACTATTGAAAAACCTAGCGACCATTTATATGACTTTTTTAGTTTAGCAATGGTTTCATCACTCATTACTACAAACTTGTCCATCATCCCAAATATTTCTCCCGATTCAGTAAAAAGGCTATCATAATTAATAGTAAAGGTGCTATCATTCATATGGTAAACAACTGAATCGGGAAATGATAAGGGCTGGTTTTTTAAAGTATCTAACATTTCGCCCATAGGTTCTGCAGGATTGGTAGTTTTAATGCCTTGAAGGCTAGTTAGAATACTAAACAATCCAAATAAAATCATTAGAATAGCTGTAATTATTGCCCAAGTTGGAGTTTTCATAAATTTTGCAGTTTTATGCTCTTTTTTAGTCTCCAATATTTGACAGTAAAATACAACAAACACAAGGTTAACAATGGATGAAGGAAAACAAAAATAACAACATTGATTTCTTTATATGTTAGGCTAATTGCCTTGCCTCCCCAAATTAAAAGATCAACGCACAGATCGAATATTTCATTCATGTTACTAAAATACAATTACCATTTAAATTTTAAGTTCAAATCGTGCGCGTCTCTGTCGCGTGAGTATGAGCCATTCGATTTTATCGAATAATGGTTATACAATCACCAAGCCCAGAAATCGCTCGACAGAACCCGATAGCTATTGAGGGAACGATATCACTTCACCTCAACTCTAATACCTTCACTATGGCTAGTAAACTCTGGCGCATACATGCTTTGTATGGTAGTTATGCCATTGCTAAAATTACCTTTATGCACTGCACGTAAAGGATATTCAAATACATAAGTTCCTTTAGGTAACCAATCGATAAAAAAGTTGGTTGCAGCATCACGTGTGCTTTCATAATAGCCTAAACCATCTTGCCATTTGTATGTGCTAAACACATTTACTGGCTCAAAGCCACTTGCACGCATGTCTTTCATATGTATAACCTCCATGTCTCTATCAACACGCAATTCTATGCGCACTTTTATAACATCTCCTGGCTCCAATACAGCATTGTCATCAATAGGCGTTAATTTTTTACCTGTGGAAGAATTGACTTCTTTAAACAATTTTTTATTGAGCTTTAAAGGAGTTTCGGCAGGAGTGATTTTATCTAAATCTTCAAAGTATTGCCAGTACAATCCACCCCAAGCAACAACATCATTGTTATTTTTTACACTTACGGTTGCCATTTCTGGTTTAACCTCCGTTTTATTCCAATTCATTTTAAAGTAGCCTGTACCTGCTTCTACTTTAGTATCGTCATTGGCTAAAGGATCAACCTTTAAGCTGCCCAATGTTATGGTTGGCAGCTTTGTGTCATTTAACCATTCACCGCCACGCAATAACAAAGCATAAACGGCCTCTGCGGTTGCTTTAGTTGTTTTCCAATCTTGCACTTGTTTTTGTTTTAATAACCACACCCGCATTTCATCAACACTTTCAGCATCATTGGCCACCTCATCAAAGGCTTCAATAATTAACGCTTGACTTTCAATTGGTGCTTGGTGCCAGTAGTAACCGGCTTGCATATCTTTAAAATACATGCCTAATTCATCACTAAACACTGCATTTTCTTTTAACGATTTAATGATGTCCATTGGCACGTCAGCCACTTTATATCTATATAAACTAAGTGCAATCATTCCTTGTGAATATTTGTTATTGCTCAGCCAATATTTTTTAGATTGGCCTTGGTAATAATCAAATGCATCCTTACAACCATTGGTTATTGCTTGCTCACTAAAAAAGCTTCTAGCATACAAGTAATGTATTTGAGTGTATCCAATTTGCTTTTCGCTAAGCTTGGCTTTCGATTTTTTTAAATTTTTATAATCTTCTTTAATGGCAATATCTAAATATTGGTTCGCCTTAGCCAACATTTGATCAATTTTTGGATTGTTGTGCTTAATGCCTAGCTTATCTAAATGCCCAAAACCTGCAACAATGTGTTGTGTAATGTATCTGCTTTCCTTGCCGCCAGCAAACCAAGGCCATCCACCATTTGGATATTGCCTTTGCAATAATTTGTTTTCTGCATCACCTTTTTCATTGGCCATTTTATTTACATCAAATAGCAATGCTATTCGCTTTTTTCGTTCCCCTTCATCTTGTGCTTCTCGCACCCAAGGTGTTTCTTCTAAAAGCAAACTCTTCAACTCTTGATTTTTCTCTAAGTTGCTTAACAATGCGTCAGAATCACCCCGATTACTATCGCGGGTCCATTGCTCAAACACCGCTTTAATTTTTGGGTTTGAGTTGGCTACATGTGCAGCAATGGCATTTGCATAGTAACGACTAAAAATTTGCTCACTACAGTCATAAGGGTACTCCATCATGTAAGGCAAAGCTTGCACTGCATACCACGCAGGGTTGCTCGAAAATTCTAGGGTTAGTTTGTGGTTGCTTAAAGTGGTTGAACTATTGTTCTTTAACTTATCCAACGTAAAAGTTTTGCTTTGATTACCTCTCACAGGCAACGGCAATGCTTCTGTAACCAACATTCTATTGCTTAATACGGGCACCGCATTTTCTTCCCCATCAGAAAAATTACCAGCTTTGGCAACCATGCGATAAGTAACAGCCTGCACATCTTGCGGTATGGTTAACTGCCAGTCGAAACCTTCACTTTGTCCGCTGCTCACATTAAAGTTTTTATTGCCATTGGTAAGCCCCAATTTAGCATCAATTGGCTCCATGGTAAGGGCGTCAAACAGCATTAAACTTGCTTGCCCTTGCAATGCATTTTCAGATAAGTTACTCACCTTACCAGTAAAATATATTTTATCACCCTCTCTTAAAAATCTAGGAGAATTGGGCACTACCATCAATTCT
>Ga0114956_1001250_pt1 | contig 19827 bp, 20 predicted proteins | sample MaitaG_FD_87304 | JGI IMG/M metagenome (GOLD analysis project Ga0114956, IMG submission 87304) | Marine algal microbial communities from Maine, USA - Maine_Asex2 metaG | ecosystem: Host-associated > Algae > Red algae > Unclassified | place: Maine, USA | collected 2015-01-05 | reverse complement strand
TAGCCGGCCCTAAACAAAAGTTTAGTTAGCGGAGCTTGTTCGAACTTTGGCACGAAATTTTACATCTCGACGATGTGACGTAATCGTAGCTTGGCAACCTTAATTGAACCTTAATTAGTTAGTAATATTCACACTATTTGGTGCTTGCGGATAATTGGTAATGAGCTTTGCTCAAATTGGGATGCCAATCGCTGAAAGCTCTTTTGGTTATAGTCAGAATCGGTCTTTTGGCAGATACTGAATGCCAGGTTAGTTACCTGTTTGCAATGCACGCGAGTGTCGGCCTGATTTCATGCAGAGGCATTGATTTCAGCTTACTTTGACCACGGTTCTGCCCTGAATCTGACCACCCAGAATAACGGGCCCGAGAGCTGGAACTTCTGCCAAAGGCACCTCCTCAATCATTGACTCGAGTTTCTCCATTGGTAAGTCTGTAGCAAGGCGCTGCCACGCTCTGCTACGCTTATCAGCCGGACACATTACCGAGTCGATTCCCAGCAGGTTTATACCTCGCAGCAGGAACGGAATAACCGTGGTCTCCAAAGCAGCGCCTCCCGCGAGTCCAATTGCAGCTACAGAGGCGTTGTATTTCATTTGGGTCAGAATATTCGACAGCATCGCGCCGCCAACTGAATCGACGCACCCAGCCCACTTTTCCTTGTTCAGTGGTTTGCCATTGGGGGTGTCGATTTCGCTGCGCGGGATAATATTGGCCACGCCAAGTGAGCGCAGGTGTTCCGCACTGGACTCTCTGCCCGTAACTGCATCAACCTCATACCCGGTTGCTGCGAGCAGCGCACAAGCGATCGAACCAACTCCACCTGCAGCACCGGTGACTAACACCGGGCCACTGTTTTTATCCAGACCGGCATCTTCGAGTGCCAGTATGCCGAGCATGGCTGCAACACCAGCGGTGCCAATTGCCATGGCATGACGTGAAGTCAGGCCATTTGGCAAAGGTACAAGCCACTCCGATTTTACCCGCGCTTGCTCCGCATACCCGCCCCAATGCGCTTCGCCAACTCGCCAGCCAGTCAGAACAACTTGATCTCCGGCTTTGAATAAATCACTCTGACTTTCCAGCACAGAACCTGAAAAGTCGATTCCGGGAATATGTGGGTACTGACGTACAAGCCCGCCCAGCCCACCGAGGACCAATCCATCTTTATAGTTAATTGTCGAGTAGTCAACAGCAACGGTTACATCACCATCAGGAAGGCTCGATACATCGATATCGACTAAATTGGCAGTTACTTTCCCGTCGTCGTTTTTATCTACTTGAATTGCTTTCATTGTCATTCCTGAATTGGTAGCTGGTTGAAGCGTTATATTATGCGTTTATGGCGAGGCGGATAAACGGGCTGAGCATGGCGTACACCACGAAAAGGCAAAATAGAATGATGCCGATTGAAACCAACGGTCGCTGCTTAATTCGCTGTATAAATCCACTATTGCGGCCGTCTAAACGATCAGCCTCATATTGCTGACGCGCATTGATGGCGCGATCTTTCTGATACTCACTAATCAGCTCTTTAGCACCGGCAAGATCGTCAAAATCCTTTACCCAAATGGCGGGTAAGGATATGCCCCAATTGCCCGCGGTGGTTTCATAGAATTCGATTCTGTGCTGTTGCATCAATCCACGAATATCGTCTGCCTCATCTTCTGGCACATTTCGTAGCTTGAACAGTAGGGCGGACATGGGTAATCGTGGTTCAGCAAAATCTCTTGATTAGACAGATTATACCTTGCATAGCTGAATTTCGGACTAAATCAGATGGGCATAGCGCGTTTTAAGCTCTTCTGCGAATCCACTATTGCCCCGTTTTAGCGCACCTGCCAACAGGATCTCGTATTTCTTCCGGAAGACGATCGTCGTTGCGGCTAACTGCTCCGGTTTCAGAGAATTTGTTCGTAACAGTTTTGCCAGTGCGTGTAACCGAAAGCGGTCCATTCCCCAGTGCTTTCTGGATAGCTGGTCTTCGTGGCCACCGGTTTTTTCCAGCAATGCCTGATCGACGAATAACACTGGATAAGTAGCGCAAATTCGCAACCATAGATCGTAGTCTTCGCAAGCGGGCAGCGATTCGTCGAACAAACCAACGTCGTCAAACAGAGACTGATGAATGAGCACGGCTGATGGGGAAATGACACACAGGGGTAAGCAGTGCTCGAAAATATAGCCGCCACGTTTCTGGTGTTTATTCATCGGGTTCACGCGACGGCCGTTGCGAATCCAGTGTTCATCGCAGTGGCAAAGTTTAGAAGCTGGCGATTTGTTGATTGCTGTTATTTGTGATTCGAGTTTATTTTTGAACCAGCGATCGTCTGAATCCAGAAACGCTAACCAGGGTGCGCTGGCCTGACGTATGCCTTGATTGCGCGCGTGTGACACACCGTGATTGGTTTGTTGAATTAGCTGCACATCAGGGAATTGTCGAGTAACCAGCGATACCGTGTCATCTGTTGAACCGTCGTCGACGACGATTATTTCTCGTGCTTTGCAGGTTTGTAGCTGAACCGATTCAATTGCTGTGCAAAGGGATTCGCTACGATTAAATGTGGGAATGATTACACTGACTTGAGATTGCATGGTCCAATGAAAATCAGGTTAATAAATGTGTATAAAGCCATAAGTTGTAAGCATTGCTAGTGAAATTAAAACGCAACAGCCATACTATCCAATTTGATTTGTTGATGAGGAAGTTATTTTGGACGCGAAAGTCATACTTGACAATATTCCTAATGAAAGAATTGAATAAACCCTTAGATGTTGCTGAGGTTGTTGCATCTGCAGATTCGCCAGAGGCTGCTGCAGAAATCTATTTAGCGTCCACTATGGTAGTTGATCTAAACGGACTTGAAGAGCGAAAATATATGGATTCGCTGGCAGAAGGATTGGGGCTGGATGCTACGTTGGTTTCAGAGCTTGAGGCTAAGGTGGGTTAGATACTCAGGGCACAAATTATCGTTGCACTTCGTCAGCAACAATAGCTACGCAATCGCCCTGTTCAATTAAACCTGCATGATGGTGTGCCATGAGAATACCGTTTCTATCGGCCCTAACAATTACCGGTTTTGAACCAGTGTTGCCTGGCTGAATTATTCTTGCTACCGGACTTCCCAAATACACTTCGTCACCGGCGTTTTTACACAACTCCAGTAATCCAGCGCAGGGTGCAATGGCGTAGTTTTCTTGTGAACCCACCTCGAGCATGCGGGTGGCGCGAAGAACCAGTTCTTGCTCAAGCATACCTATACTGACCAACACGTTGCGACATCCAATTTGCGCTATGTCGATGCAATTCGCACTAACACTTCCGCCGCCACCCAAACGCACAGCAACAAATTCTTTATCGTGGTTTTGCACAGTGGTTGCAAGACTGCCTTCATTGCCGGGAAGCAGACGAGTGCTAAACGGTGCGCCAAAAGCAATCATGTTCTTTTCGGTATTTTTCTGCAGTGCCGTGTTGTCCGGATTAAAATGGACTGCAGCCAAAGCGGTAAAACGTGCGGATGCACCACCGGATTGAAGTTCGATTACCAGTGATGCCGGTTCGATAATCGTGTTAAAAATATGCGCGGCCATTTGCTCGGTAATTGTGCCTTTGTTATTACCGGGAAAACAATCATCCAGATCTTTTCCGTCGATTGGTGTGTTGCGTGATTGTGCTGCGATGGCAATCGGGTTCATTGTTGGTGCGATAATCAGGCATCCGTTAATATCATCAATCCGGATTGATTCGACTAGCCTGTGCAAGGCAACCTGGCCATCGAATTCATCGCCCCGGGATCCGGCCAGCAGAGTCACGGTTGGACCCTCGCCGTTGCGGATAACACAAACCGGTATTTGTATTGTGCCAAGAGCCGATCGTTCACTGACGCAAGGCAAGCTCAAAAACCCGTGTTGCTTGCCGTCGACAGAAATATCGATTGTGCTGTGGGCTTTTCGGGTTTGTAGGGCTGAATCGTTCATTTAATGAATTATAAGTCAGTATTTTTGTGTCTATTCCGAGTCAACGCAGAACGGACGTGCGCTCCCTTGTAGAATGCAAGAGCCGTGCAATCGCCATAGAGCGATTGACGTAACGAATAATTGGAAAAATGACTACAGAACAGATTCTGATCAGCGCGATTTTGGTTGTGGCCATGCTGATGTTTGGTTGGGGCCGCTGGCGATACGATCTGGTTGCTATGGCCGCCCTGATCGCCTGCATTCTGTTTCGTCTGGTTGAACCGGACAACGCCTTTTTGGGGTTTGGTCACCCAGCGGTGATAACGGTTGCCTCGGTGCTGATCATTAGTACTGCATTGAAGAATGCGGGCGTGGTTGATGAGATCGCCAGCCGTATTAGCCACCTGACCGAAACTCCCATACTGCATATCGCCTCACTGACGGCAGTTATTACTGTGGCCTCAGCATTTATGAACAATGTCGGTGCGCTGGCATTGTTGCTGCCCATTGCCTTGTCTACCTGCGAGGAGCGCAATCGATCCCCGGCGCTTATCCTTATGCCATTGGCCTTCGGTAGTTTGCTGGGGGGCATGATGACGCTGATTGGTACACCGCCAAATATCATTGTTGCCAGCATTCGTGCTGAACATACGGGTGAGCCCTTCGGTATGTTTTCATTCACACCTGTCGGGTTGCCTATTGCTATTGTTGGTGGATTGTTCATTACGTTTGTGGGTTGGCGACTAATTCCGCGCGAGCGTTTGCAAAACAACACCACCAGCAAGTTGTTTGAAGTCGGTCAGTATTTGACTGAAGCCAAAGTACCTAGCGACTCACCGCTGGTTGGCAAAACACTTGGCGACACCGACGTTAGCGACCCTGATGTAGATCGTGTTGAGATTATCGGTGTTGCTGGTAAGCGCAAGTTTGCACGTGCGGTACGAGCCAGTTACGTCATTGCCGAAGAAGATATTCTGATCGTCCGAGCCGAGCCAGATGATTTGCGTGAATTTCTGGAAAAGCATTCTCTCGAGTTGCTGAGCACGGCAACCCCGGCCTTTGTTCAGCCAGAACCTCAGAATGAAGTCATGGTTGAAGGTGTTGTTAATAACGAGTCAGAGCTTATCGGGCGGGGTGTTGAATACATTCGTCATGAAACCGGCCGAACGGTTGCGTTGGTTGGTATCGCGCGTAATGGTCGACCAGTAACGCAGAGGCTGCGACAACAGATTTTCAGAGCAGGCGATGTGTTATTACTCAAAGGCGATTCGGATACGATTGACGAACAGTTTCGCAAGCTTGGCATGTGGCCGTTAGCGAGTCGACCGATTGATTTGAATCGTACCAGACGGGTAGCCGTTGCCTCAGCTATTTTTGCCGTTGCGATTATATTAGGCATTATTGGTGTGGTTACGCTGACCACCGCGTTTTTACTTGCCATTATGGCGTACGTACTTATCGGAATATTGTCGCCGAGACAAATTTACGATGACATAGATTGGCCTGTCATTGTTTTACTGGCGGCGATGATACCGGTTGGAAATGCACTCACCACAACCGGCACAACTCAACTGGTGGCAGATTCGTTAATTGATTGGACCAGTGGCTACCCAATACCGTTAGTGCTGGGACTTTTGCTTGTGGTGACAATGCTGCTGTCAGATGTTATTAACAATGCAGCTACTGCTTTGGTGATGGCACCACTGGGTATTGCTATGGCTACAGCGTTGAACGTGAATGCCGACCCATTTCTAATGTGTGTTGCAGTTGGTGCGTCATGCGCATTTTTAACGCCTATTGGTCATCAGTGCAACACGCTGGTCATGGGGCCGGGGGGATATAAATTTAATGACTACTGGCGCATGGGACTACCACTGGAAATTATTATTGTTCTGATCAGCGTTCCGTTAATTCTGTTTTTCTGGCCGCTGACCTAAATCTGCTCAGTGAGGTTTGTTTGAATAAAAATAGTGTTAGTGAGATTGAATGGCAAACGCGAGTTGATCTTGCTGCGGCCTATCGACTGGTGCATTTTCACGGCTGGACGTCGCAGGTCTATAACCACATAACAGCACGCATCCCGGGTACAGAGGAACTGCTGATCAACCCGTTCGGGCATGGCTATGATGAAATCCGCCCCGACAATCTGGTCAAGATAGATATTGACGGAAACAAACTCGACGATAATCCTTATCCTGTAAATCTGGCGGGTTACACCATTCATTCTGCTATTCATGCTGCCCGACCGGATTTGCAATGTGTGCTTCACACACATTCTCAAAATGCGACCGCAATTTGCTGCCTCGAAGAGGGTTTTATTCCACTGACACAAATGGGTTGCATGTTCCATGATCGCATGGCGTCACATGAGTTCGAAGGTATTGCACTCGACCTGGCTGAACGGGAGACCATTGTTCAAGATCTTGGGCAGGAGAATCATACAATGCTGTTGTACAACCACGGCATACTGATCTGTGGTCCGAGTATTGCGCATGCGTTTACTCGTTTATATCATTTTGAAGACTGCGCTGGTGTGCAACTAAAGGCGATGGCAGCGGTTGCTGGCGGCGGGACGTTAAAACGGCCACGACCAGAAATAGTCGAAAAAACCCGTAACCAGTTCGAGAGTGGTGCAGCACAAGGTGGTGCTGATGTTTTGTTACCCGAATGGCCAGCCTATTTGCGTATGTTGGATAGATTGGATGTTCATTGGCGGGACGGTATTGACGATTGATTCTGAATTCAACCCGATTTTAACTAAGCGTAAACGAAGCTTTAACTTAAATCTGCGCCAATTAATACAGGAATCAAGGTTGCGACCAGCAGCATAGCCATTGCAATATTGACTGTACGCAGTTTGCGAGGGTCGTTCAGGAATCGTTTCAATTGCTGACCAAGTAGCGTCCAGACAGACGATGAAAAAACACCGGAGATAATAAAAGCCATTGCAACCAGGAAGACGCTACTTATAGGTCTTGAGTCTGGGGTATAAAGACCAATTGCCGTTAACGCCATAGCCCATGCTTTTGGATTTACCCATTGAAAAAGTGCAGCTTGAATGAAGCGCAGTGGTGAACTAGTGCTTTCACCCGTATTGAGGGTGGCAGTGCTTGCAATACGCCATGCCAGGTAAAGCAGGTAACACAGACTAATAACCTTTAAAGCCAACAGGCTATAAGGCACTAGCTCGAAAACCTGCATGAGACCGAGTCCAACCAGTACGATCATTACCGGAAACCCGAGCACAATGCCGGCCATGTGCGGAAGACTGGCCTTCAGACCGAAATTCATGCCCGACGACATGAGCATAACGTTGTTAGGCCCCGGCGTTGCACTGGTTACGAAAGCAAACAGGAGTAGTGGGCCGAGTGTTGTAAACGTTGACATAGCACAATCATATTCTGATCGATGCGCTGTGTGTTTGTATACGCAAAAAAAAGGCCGCTAAACAGCGACCCTTTTTCCATTCTTGTTACCAGCGCTTAGATTGGTGAACGAAATGCATCGTTCTCACGACCTTCAACAATTGGCTTCAGGTAGATTTCTACGCGGCGGTTCTCGCTGCGACCTGCACTTGAGTTGTTGTCTGCGACTGGTCGCTCTTCACCACGGCCGGCCATTCGCATGCGATCACGTTGAACGCCATTTTGACTCAGGTAACGAGCTACAGAACCGGCACGCTTTTCTGAGAGCTGCTGGTTATAGCTGTTTGAACCAGTGCTGTCGGTATGGCCGATAACGTGGATAGCGGTCTTGTCATATTCAGATATAACGTCGGCAACCTTGGTCAGGCTGTCTCGAAAGTTACTTTTGATTGAAGCCTGATTCACATCGAAAGATACTTCGCTGCTTACATTGACCTTCAAAGTTTCTTCGTCAATACGGGTAACCGAGATTTCCTGGTTTGCCTGTTCCTGAGCAAGTTGCTGCTCCATGCGACGCTGCTGCTTGTCCATGTAGTTACCAACAGCGGCACCGGTTAGTGCGCCAACGGCTGCACCAACGTATTTACCGTTTTTGCTGCTAGACTGGTTTCCGAGTACACCACCTGCTATAGCACCGATTGCAGCTCCTGCCTTTGCACGACGATTTGGATCGTCTGTAGCACAACCGACAGTGATTAGTGCAGCGGTAGCGATAACTGTTGTTTTTACAAAATTCATAGTTTCCGTCTCTTGTTTTTATTTGGCAATTGTTGTTGTGCGACTGTTTTTCTTTTGAGACATCCAGCGACCGGTTTAATGATCAGCTTCATTCCCCTCCCTAGGGGTTTCGGCCCAGATAAAAAATTATCGAGCACACAACATCGAAATGGGTTCTGCATGGCAGATTGTGTGAGAAATTTGAACGCGTTAACGCCATGGTCGTGAAGTCACTCAACTACAACGGAGTCAGATCCTGATTGGAATGTGATGCAATGCTGGTTTCGTGAATGGCTGCATTCGACAACCAAGCATCGACTTCGTGACAACTGGTTAATCTTTGCTCGCCCTTGCGACTCTGGACTTTGCCCCGACTCAGCCGTAACATCCGCAACATCTATCAACAACGGGAACATCATGAACGAAATTGAATGGTCTGATTTTGAGAAAATCGAGCTGCGAGTTGGTACAGTCAAGTCTGTTGATAATTTTCCTGAAGCTCGTAAACCGGCTTATAAACTAACGATCGATTTTGGTAGCGATATAGGTATTCGTAAGTCCAGCGCACAGATAACCGATCTATACACTGCTGAATCGCTGGTTGGTAGTCAGGTAGTTGCCGTAGTAAATTTTCCAAAAAAACAAATTGGACCTTTCATGTCCGAGTGCCTGGTAACCGGTTTTGCCAGAGAAGATGGTGCGATTGTTTTGGTGTCGCCTACTGAGTCGGTGCCAAATGGAAGTAAATTAATGTAGTTGAGACAACTTAAAGAGATTACTCCGCACGAAAACCATCAACAATTGTATGTTCATCAGCTAATGCACTCGCTGCAATGACATTCAAGGCAATGCTGTAGTCCATGGAATCCCCTGAGGAATGCCATGTTGCTTGCGCACTGTTATGAAGTGAATCGTCGCTGTTTAGTGTTCGTGGCGAAGGATTCAGCACGGCTCCATCAGGTTTGAAGAATTGCAGCCTGCCTGTTGCCAGCCGATGCACGGAATAGCCGCCTTCATGCAGTTGTACGTGATGGTAATGACACACCTCTATTAAGTTTTCCATTGAGGTATCGCCGCCGTTGGACCAGTGAATGATGTGATGGGCATCCAGAAACTTATTGCAATCGCAACCAGGAAACATGCATTGCCCGTCTCGTATGGTTAACGCACGTCGTATGCTGGGAGGAATTGCACGGGAGCTGCGACCTATGTTTAATGGCTCAGAACCGTCGGTTAACACAGGGACAATCTTGCAGCTGCAACTTAATCGACGCACTGACTCCACGGGTAAACCGACTTGCTTTTCTATGTAGCAGTCTGGTTCGCCAGTTGGTTTAGCATCGAGCTCACCGGCTAACACTTGGCTGTCGACATGCACGACCACTTGATAGCGGTCTGCTGTATTGGCATTTGTGGAAGTATTTTCTAATGATTGACTGGCGATAAGCACGAGCGCATCGGCCTTTTTACGATGATGTTGCTTGGCCTGCGACGCCTCTGCGGGAACGTTTTCATTCGGCTCATCTTCTTTTAACGATTCAACTGCCGCTTCCAACGCTTTAAGCACCAACGCACCTTCTTCAGCCGTGAGCCTTGCTCGAATTTCCAAACAACCGTGTTCATCCCAGCGTGTATCGAGTTGCCGATGCGTTCGATGGTGTAGCGCGCCTTGGCGCTCTGCTGTTGCAGGATCAATAGTAGTATCGTCCGACGGGTCTTCCGGGCACATTCTTTCGTGATAACCGACCATTAACGCACCTGCTTCATCGAACTGCTTGCGATACAACTGTACGGTGCGATCAAGTTGGCTTGCAGTGCCGTATCGTGCGAATGATAACAAGCACTCTTCATTGTCTACGGTTCCAACGCGAGTGATAGCGCGTGCCTTGGAATAGCTGAGCTGCCCACTGGCAAAGGCTTCTCGGGTTTGAGGCAAGTGTTGTAGTGCATGCGCTACGCGTAGTTTTTCACGTGCAGCACCAAATGAAATACCACAGCGCCAGTTTAACCAATGGGCACAAGAGCGGGTGCCTTCGTGACCCCATCCGTTACGGGTATCGAATTCGGCAATCATCATTAAGTGCTGATACGTTGCTGCGTTTAGATTGGCGGTTAAGCGTGTGATAGACGCTTCAAGTTCTGCGGTAGTTACCGAGGTAAAATCGGGGTTGGCATCCATGCTTCTCGCTCCGGTCTGAGTACAGCAATACTGTATATAATGCCAGTATTTAAATCAAGTGGGTAAATTCAAGTTCTAAAAAAAAACGAATAAATTAATGTTGCAATCAAGCAACATAAAAAACGTTCCCGCGGGAACGCGTATTTAAAAATTTGTAAACCAAGCGGAAACAATAAAAACTTTTACCTCACGTGAAGATAGACTGGATGCGAATCGCATATTTTTCACATATGCATCATATTTGGGTAAAATAACCCAAACAAAGCCATCAAAAAAGTGTACGCTTTTATCTCCATCGAAAATTATTGAAAAAGAACCATGAAATTAAATCGAAACATGAACAAAAGAAATAGCAAGTCAAATCGCACCAGAATTCGTCAATGGGGCATGTCACTGGTACTTGTCAGTATGGGTATTGCAGCGCCTATGGTGCAGGCAGAGAGTCCGACTGAATTCGACGTGGAAGGCACCACCATCTCGTTTAATTTTCCTGATTGGTATCAAGTGCAGAACGCCGTGACCTATCAGTCGATTTGTGAAGGTAATGATGACTGTACAGCTGAGCCAGGAGACTACTTTGTTATTAATCTCACTACAGGGGAGCGCTTCGAGATCACAATAGATGGCATTGATATGCCAATGCCTGTCGAAGGTGATTTTGATTTAACCGGCAATGTAGTGACCTTCAATGTGCCGGACTGGTTTCAAATTCAACGACGGGATAACTACCAGTCTGTTTGTGAAGGTAATAGTGACTGTACGCTTGAGCCGGGTGACTACGTGGTCATTAATCACAGCACTGGGGTTCGAACTGACATTACAGTACCTGGTGGCGAACTGCCGATCCCCGTCGACGGTGATTTTAATATAAATGGCAATACTGTTACCTTTATTGAACCGGGCTGGTTTCAAATTCAACGTCAAGATAACTATCAGACAGTTTGTGAGGGCTTTGGTCCGTGTGTCGTTGACAACGGTTTGTATCAGGTCATTAACCTCACAACTGGCGAGCGCTGGATGGATGTGACGGTAGACGGAGATAGTGACAACGACGCAGTTATCAATGCTGATAACTACCGGGATATAGTAAAGCAGGCCTTTGAAGTGTATTCAGGTCAGGCATTCGATGATCGTTTGTCGCTGTTTCCCTATTTTCTAAATTCAGATGTAACTGGAAACAGCAGAATCCCGCTAACGCTCGATTGTGACAATGGTGGCACGCACGATCAGAATTTACTCCTGACTCCAGCGAGTCGTAATAGCATGAATGCATCTTATAGTGATTGTTTATGGTCTAACGGGACAATTGGTAACGGTGATACCTTAAACGGTAGTATCGAAGATGAGTTTAACCCTGGTGGTCATGCGCGAACGTTTTCTAATTTCACCAGTTCCAATGGCACGCAGTTCGAAATGGAAGTCGATGGATTGCATAAAACAGCGTGCTGTGGTCGTATTGGAAATATGGTCGGGGGTGTTGTTATGGAAACTGAAAATCTGGATTACTTATTTACTTTCCCACTGGGCACGTTGCAAGTTTCCGATTCGACTACCAATTTTTCGCGTGCATTCGATTCTGGTATTTTGGAAGGCAGTTTCACTATGCAAGCCGATGTCACAGGTTTAGAAGATGTGATGGTTGAAACGGAACAAGCGCTTACCTACAATACCGATTCTCTGGTTGGTCAAGGAGATACTGGTTATCTATGGGCGTTTACCTCTGGTGTCTTAAAGCTTACCGCACCAAGCGATGGCAGCTCTGTCACTATTGATGCGTCAACGGGTGACTTTAATACCGTCTCGGTGCTAATAAGCAGCGGAACAGAGTCGGTCAGTGTAGTGGACACCTGGAGTGACTGGCGCGAGTCGCTGGCTTGTACTCGAGAACGTTGTGAAAGGTTTAGTAATCTTCCGGCAGCAGATATTCCAAGTGTAGATTATCGCTAAACGTTATTCGTTAAATTTACTTTGCAACTACCCAATAGATTGATGTTCAACTGATGGAACATAATTTATAGACGAACTGAGTGTCCCACAATGATTTCGTGGGACACTCAATCCTCATTCGTCGCTGTGCTTGTGCGTTGTAGCTTGCTGTTGTGGCGTTGGCTTAGTAGATAGATCCCAGCTGTAACGGAATCACTTTTCCAAAGACTCCTTCTTTTAGTAGCAAATGCTCTGTTGTATAAATTCAACCCATTCGTCGTTCTCTGTAAAGGTGGTCTACAGCAGAAGCAAGCCCTTCTATAGCCTCTTCCGGCAATCCGACCACCGGCGCGGCTAGCTTTATAAGTGTTTCGTTCCTGTCTATTGAATATGACTTAAACAATGGCAGCATATTTCCCGCTGTGCCTGCATTTATGTCTGCTATCTGGTATTCGCCATTCTCATTAAAGTTCCACTCACCTAGATTCAGTTCACGTAAAGCTTTATTTTTGTCGGTTTTGAAAATGATCTTTTTATTAACTGGATCGAAGACGATACTCCAGGCAGTAATGGTGTCGCTCGTAAGGTTAGCCCAGGGGAATGGATCAACAATGTTGTTATTGAGTGTTTGGCTAACGGAATCCAGGAAACCAAATCCGATAGCAGCGGAATCCTTTTTATCTTGTTGGATTAATAGCTGACGGTACAGGTGCACGAAACGTCCAACTGAATTTCCAAGAGTTTCAATATCCTCATTTTCACTTTTTGCGGAAGCCTTTAAGCATGTGTCGTAACTGGTATTCGTCAGGATCGGGTAGTCTGCATTCTTCTTCAGTACTAACTCACCATCGATAAATTCAACAATTAAACTGTCACCATGAGAATCAAGTAACAGGTAGTGCAATGGTATCGGTTCACTCTCAGGGCGGATGTTCTTTAGTCCGATAGAAACTTCGTCCACACTTTCAAAATTATCTAGCTGATATTGCACCCACTGAAGTGCATTCAATTGACGAAACTGTTCAGCTGCTCCACAGTCACCTTCTTCGTGCCACATTATTGCAACGGCTAGTCCAGCTTCGTTCATTCCTGATACTGGCATTTCTAAAGAAAATTGATTGAACGTGATACTGCCGTACTTAACGGTCCATTCAATACCACCATCTGCCTCACTACAACCATTTGATTTTTGAGTTCCGCGCAGGTTTGTCCCGACGAGTCCGTGATCAATTAGATAATCATAGTTTTCCGCCAAACACCTTCGGCCGTCTATGTTGTAAATGATCGTTGAGCACATGGCAATGTCTTGAGGAATAAGAAAGATACTTGCAATATACGTGAATGATCAGGTATATTGCAAGTAATTTATACACCAAAAATCGTACTGAAATCAGGTTGAATCTATTCGATCGGACTTGTACCGACGTTAAGGCATTGAAAAGGGTTTGGCGAATGTAAATGCATCCTGACATGGACCATCGCGCTGAAGAAGAGCAAGTTTTTGTTTACCTTCATCCATGGTAGGAATGTGCTCTTCAGGTATCCACCAAAGCACTTGATGAACTTCCAGAATTTTGTCAAACCAACTGTCGCGATCTCTGATGAGTTCCACATGCATTGATTTGTACACAAAATTGCGTAACGCCTCAATGCTGCTCCATACACTCATGTTCACAATAATGTTTGGGTCATCAAATGCATTAATGGACGTAGCGTTTCCATCTTCGGTTTGCAGTCGCCAGATAAATCCCGGGGAATGATCGGCGATGGCGTTTATCTCATCCAATCGAGCAACAAAATCGCTCATCGTCACAGAGGTCATTTCGTCTTTGGCCTTTGCGATATTTATTTGAGCTACCTGCATAACTTCCACCTTTTGCTGCTTATTCCACGCCCGACACTGATCGGTATTGGGTTGCGCGTTTGAGTGGGCAAGATTTTACTCACCAAATGATGGGAAGTGCTACCATCTATGCCGAACTATTGTAGTATTTCGATAGAAACTACCACTATGGGGCAGGTATATGGATGATGTTGTCAAGGAGTTGCAGGTAGACGATCGCAAGATTCTGACCGAGCTACAAGAAAATGCCAGACTCACAAATGCCGAGCTAGCTGAGAAAACCGGCACTTCCACGTCTTCTTGCTGGCGTCGGACGCGAAATCTGGAAGACTCAGGAGTTATCAGGGGCTACCACGCTGAGGTAGATCGTCGCTTGATTGGCTTAGGTGTAATGGCGTTTGTCAGCATCAGAATAAATAGTCATTCTGACAAAGAGGCGCATAGCTTCGCAAATTCCTTAACTTTTTATCCCGAAGTGATTGCTTGTCACTCGGTGGCAGGTTCCTTTGATTTTATGCTCCAGGTCGTCACCACTGACTTGGATGCCTACGAAGATTTTGCTATGAAGAGGCTCCGGCGACTTCCGGGTATAAGAGAGATGACTACAAGCATCGTGCTAAAGGAAATTAAGCCAAACTCGGTGGTGCCATTAAATTTCTGATGTATTAGCCCGCATCCACATTTTTTGTCATGTCCGAACACACAAACCGGTGCGGGGTACGCGCAATAAGCTCGCCATTATTTTTCGCGGCCAGGGTCTGATTCCCGTAACAGTCAGACTGTTTGCTCAACGAATTTTTGTTATCGATAACTGTAATAACTTCCATTGCTCCGTTGTCTTTTACATCAGATATAAGTGCAGAATTGACAACATAGCCTTCTTCGGCATCGATATAGTTGGCTAAAGTATCTATTTTTGACAACGTGTTCCATGAAACGCCGTCATCACGAATAATATGGGTTACATCCTGAGTTGTGCCGGTTTGAGGTTCGTGAAGAAAAAACTGCACAACTAACGTATTGGTTTCACCACTATCATTCGAATCAGCCGTTGAACTTGCTGCAGCTTTTAGCCCTTCAACAACATAGGGAGCTGACTCGTTTTGTCCTTGCTCGATAATGAATTTTAGTTCTGCATCGAGAATGGTGCGGTGACGTTCGCTGAGTTGATCGACACCATCGTGATCAGGCCATTGATCGCATTTAAAACCCCATTTAGTCTCATACTTGGCTTTCAATTCAAGGGTTTTTTCCGAACAGAATCCCGAATCGTGATTGGCATACCACATAACCCGGCGTTCGTTATCGGCATTGGTTACTGTTACTTCGCATAGATGCGTTATGCCGGGTAGTTCTTGTCTGATAAAGCGATTGTCACTGCCAGAGCTGCATTCAAATTCCAGTGCAAACAGTGGGGTGGCTATTATCAATCCAAAAATTGTCAGCGCACTGCGGGCGCATTTTTTCACTCTATTATTTTTATTGTTCATCATGCGGTGGACATGTCTCGGTTACGAAAAACCAGCGATATAAAACACTTTAGTTTTCCGGATGTAAAACAATTTTCGGCGACGCAGCTGTACCTGTATGGATAGCGTTGAATGCCTCTGCACCTTCACTTAGTGGGCGAGATTCAACCCAATCCAGAGAGCCAAGCTGACCGCTACCAATAAGGTTCAACGCCGCTTTCAAATCCGTTGGTGTGTAAGTGTAGTGTCCAATGAACGAAATTTCCTGCAAAGTAAGCTTACGAGTGTCTAGTCCGGGCTCGTTATCTTGTAAACCGATATGCGAAATCACTCCGCCAGCACGAACTTTAGCACTGGCATGAGCGCGCGTTGCACCACTACCAACAGCGTCAATGACCAAGTCGAAATAATCATCATCAGGCAGATTTCCTGACAAAGGGTCGTAGGTAGTGCCGCAATCGATTGAGTCGAGTGTTGCGCGTCGAGGTCCGTTGGTTTCAGCAACAACCAATTCCCGCGCACCTTTTTGTTTGAGAACCAGCGCGGCAAGTAATCCAATTGCGCCACCGCCGATAACCAGAGCACGCGATTCAGAAATTGGACGAGTTAGTGCTCTTTCTGCCATGACTACGGCATGCAGTGATACAGCGGTGGGTTCCATCAAGCTTGCGTGAGTTGCGCTTAATTTGTCTTCCAGTGGAAATAAGTTGGCTGGTTCAATCGCGATAAAATCAGCAAATCCACCAGCGCGGCCAAGGCCTACCAGATCGCGAGTTTGGCAGCGGTTCGGATTGCCTTCCAGACATTCCCTGCAGTGATTGCACGTGAGCATGGGGTTGATAGCAACGCGAGTACCGCTGAGTTCACCATCCACTACTGTTCCGGCTAATTCATGTCCCAGTATCATTGGCGGCACTCGACGAGCATCGTGTCCATGATAAGCGTGCATGTCAGACCCACAAATACCCGCGGCTTCAATTTTAACCAGAGATATTCCAGATGCTGCAGCAGGTGCAGGTTCGTCACGCATTTCCATGGACAACTTACCCATATAGACCAGTGCTTTCACAATTTCTCCCGCAAATAAAATTTGGTACAGCTTACTTGGCAGTGAACCCGCCATCAACATAGATGACTTGGCCGGTAATGTAATTGGATGCAGAGGAGGCGAGAAATACGGTGATTCCGTCGAGATCGTCCAGTTCGCCATTTCGACCAATTGCAGTTTGAGCCGCGAGTTTGTTAGTGAGTTCTTTTTGCTCGAATACAGGTGCAGTAAGTCCGGTAGGAAAAAAGCCGGGAGCGATGGCATTGCACGCGATGCCATTGGCTGACCAGGCTTCGGCCATTGCACGAGTGACCTGACCAATCCCACCTTTGGATGCGCCGTAAGCCATGCCGTTGGCAAATGCCCGTTGGGTTTGTAGTGAGGCAATATTAATGATGCGTCCCCAGCCATTTTGCTGCATATGAGGAACGAATTCCCGGGCCAGAAAAAATGGCACGCTCAGGTTCAGATTAAGCGTTGCATCCCAACTTTCAGCGGTGATCTTGTCACTTGGTTCGCGAAAGTTCACACCAGCTGCATTCACCACAATATCGATACCACCGGTATGCTTCATCGCATTTTTACGCAAACCTGGTAGTGCCGAACGATCATTCAGATCAAAAGGCAAAACAATTGCTTCGCCTTCCAGTGCGGCAATTGAATCAGCAGTTTCACTCAGCGCCGCTTCACGACGGCCGACAAGCACAACCCTTGCACCAGCTTTAGCAAGGGCCAGACTTTGCGCCTGACCGATACCGGATGATGCACCGGTAATCAGGGCTGTTTTTCCTGCAAGACTAAACGCGGCCAATGGTTGTTCAGACATTATTGACTTACTCAGATGCAGGTTGAAGCTCGAATTTTTCGTCTGGAAAATATTTTGCCAGTCTGTCATCACCGGCTCGCGCATGTGCTTCCATACCTTCGAGTCGTGAGATTCGAGCTGCGGCAGAGGCCACTTCTTTGCAGGCCTCTTTTGTCATGCGTTGTGTAGTCACTGTTTTAATAAATTTTGCGGCAGATAATCCACCGGTATAACGACCAGCGCCACGGGTAGGAAGTATGTGGTTAGTGCCTGAACACTTATCGCCAAAGGTGACTGTGGTTTCTTCGCCTACAAACAGCGAGCCATAGTTGCGCAAACGCTTGACCCACCAGTCAAGATTCTGTGCATGCACTTCAAGATGCTCAGACGCATATTGGTCACTGATTGTCGCCATGGCTTCATCGTTTTCGCAAAAAATAACTTCGCCATAGTCGCGCCACGCAGCAGTTGCGGCTTCACGTGCTGTATCCGGAAGCTTTGCTATCAGATCTGGCATCAGTGCAATAACTGCATCACCCAATGCTCGATCAGTAGTGAACAACCAGACAGGTGAGTCAGGGCCGTGCTCAGCCTGACTCACCAGATCACTTGCAACAATAGCCGGGTCTGCTGTTGCATCAGCGATGATGCCGATTTCCGTTGGGCCCGCGAACAGATCAATGCCAACACGACCAAAAAGTAAGCGCTTGGCCTCTGCAACGAAGCGATTGCCCGGTCCGACAAGAATATCTGCCGGATGATTGGTGAATAGTCCGAATGCCATAGCAGCTATACCTTGCACGCCACCCAAAGCCAGTATGGTATCGGCGCCGCAAAGGTTTGCTGTGTACACAATAGCCGGGTTCGGGCCACCTGGCTGATCAGCCGTTGCAGGCTTAGGTGGCGAACACGCAACTACGTGTGATACGCCTGCAGTTTTTGCGGTAGCTACTGACATAACAGCAGATGCAACGTGTGCGTAGCGTCCACCTGGTACATAGCAACCAGCGGTTTGCATGGGTATTTGTTTCTGTCCGGCCCACAGGCCAGGCGATAGTTCAGTTTCAAATTCGCTGAGTGAATCACGTTGCTTTTCAGCGAAGCGTCGAACTCGCTCATATGCGAATTGAATATCGTCTTTGACTTTTTGCGGCACTCGGCTCGACGCCTCTGCAATGGCCTGCTCGGAAAGAACGATCTCTCCTTCATAGCCATCCAGTTTTTTTGCATAGTCGATACAAGCTGCTTCACCACCGGTTTCTATAGTGCTCAGAATGTCTTGAACGATACCTCTGGTTTTATCGTCTTGTGCAGCTGCCGAAACAGACGCTTTCTTTATGTATTCGATGCTCATTACTTGTCTCGATGTTTGTAAATACTGTTTTCGTATTCGTTATTGCAGTTGTCGCTAAGGCCAAAATACCGTTTAGGCAAAGTGTGTCCATACTTCATGGCCGCCTTCCCAGATCATTTTTAGTGCAACGTAAAAAATGAGTGCCAGTCCGACATAGGCAATCCAGGGATAGCGTTTCAATACATTCGCTATGAGTGTTGCTGCGAAAATCATGAATGCGACCGACAAAACCAGGCCGAATACCAGAATGGGAGGGTAGTCTCGTGATACACCAGCTATTGCCAGAACGTTGTCGATAGACATCGACAAATCAGCAATGACAATTTGAATAACTGCAGGACGCATAGACGTAAATGGCTTGGCGCCTTCCTCACCTTCTATGTCGTCGTATCCGGTTTTCAATTCGTCCCACAAGCGCCAGCAAACCCACAGCAGCAGAACTCCGCCAATAAGCATCAAGCCCACGATGTTTAGTAGTTGAACGGTAATCAGTGAAAAGCCGATGCGCATAATTACCGCAGCACCAATGCCCCACAATATAACTTTCTGGCGCATCTCAGCTGGCACCCTGGATGCAACCAGGCCAACAATAATCGCGTTGTCACCAGCAAGCACCAGATCGACAAGGATGACTTGTATTAGCACGTTGAGTGCATCTAACGTCATCAAATTGGCAAACATTTCAGGCATAAGGGTTAGTTCTTTATGAAAAATCTCTATTGGCGTTTATATACTCAGGTAGCCAAAGAGCGATTTGTGGAATAGCAATAATAATGATGAGTCCGAACAGCTGGATAACCATAAATTGCATCATTCCAATGTAAATGTCTTTCAAATCCCATTCTGGAACAACACCTTTAAGGAAGTACGCCGACAGTGCAACCGGCGGCGATAGCCAGGCTGTTTGCAGATTTACCGCCACCAGTATCCCGAACCAGATCAGCCGGTTTTGCGAATCTGCAAGAATGCCTTCGAATGGCAGGCTCTCTACCAGCGGCAGTAAAATTGGCACGATGATGAGAACGATTGGTACCCATTCGAGTGGCCAGCCCAGTAAAAAGATCAGAGCCATGATCAAAAACAGAATGCCGTACGGCGGTAACTCC
>Ga0114956_1001249_pt1 | contig 19831 bp, 21 predicted proteins | sample MaitaG_FD_87304 | JGI IMG/M metagenome (GOLD analysis project Ga0114956, IMG submission 87304) | Marine algal microbial communities from Maine, USA - Maine_Asex2 metaG | ecosystem: Host-associated > Algae > Red algae > Unclassified | place: Maine, USA | collected 2015-01-05 | reverse complement strand
GCGACGCAGGAGCGATCAAACATCACGGGCCGGTCGTCCCGAGGAGCGAAGCGACGCACGCTGCGAGGCGACTGCCGCCTGCGTGGAAACGCATCGCGACGCAGGAGCGATCAAACATCACAGATCCCTTCTTGCGAGGTTGCGCAGGCGGAGGGCGTTGAGCTTGATGAAGCCCTCGGCGTCGGCCTGGTTGTAGGTGCCGTGGTCTTCTTCGAACGTTGCGATCTTCTCGTCGAACAATGTGTCGTCCGACTGCCGGCCAGCGATATCGACATTGCCCTTGTAGAGCCGTACCCGCACGGTGCCGTTCACGCGAGCCTGCGACCAGTCGATTGCGGCCTGCAACATCAATCGCTCGGGGCTCCACCAGAAACCGTTGTAGATCATCTTGGCGTACCGCGGCATCAGCTCGTCTTTAAGGTGCGCTACCTCGCGATCGAGCGTGATCGATTCGATCGCGCGGTGGGCCCTCATCATGATCGTGCCGCCCGGCGTCTCGTACGCGCCGCGCGACTTCATGCCGACGAACCGGTTCTCGACGATGTCGAGCCGGCCGATGCCGTTCGCGCCGCCGAGTCGGTTTAGCTCGGTGAGCATGTCGGCTGCATTCAGCCGCTTGCCGTCGAGGGCCACCGGGTCACCACCTTCGTAGGTGATGTCGACATAGGTCGCTTCGTTCGGTGCCATCTCGGGCGAGACACTCCACCGCCACATCTCCGACGGCGGTTCGGTCCACGGGTTCTCCAGCGGCCCTCCCTCGAACGAGATGTGCAACAGGTTTGCGTCCATCGAGAACGGCGACTTGGCGCCGCGGGTCTTCTCGATCGGGATCTCGTGTTCGGCCGCGTACGCCAGCAGCGTCTCGCGTCCGCCGAGGTCCCACTCGCGCCACGGAGCGATCACCTTGATGTCGGGCGATAGCGCGTAGGCACCGAGCTCGAAGCGCACCTGATCGTTGCCCTTACCCGTTGCGCCGTGGCTGATCGCGTCGGCATTCGTCTCGTTCGCGATCTCGATCAGACGCTTCGCGATCAGCGGCCGAGCGATCGAGGTACCAAGTAGATATTCGCCTTCGTAGATCGTGTTGGCCCGGAACATCGGGAACACGAAGTCCCGAACGAACTCCTCGCGAAGATCATCGATGTAGATCTCAGTCACGCCCATGGCCTCGGCCTTGGCTCGTGCTGGCTCGACCTCTTCGCCTTGGCCCAGGTCGGCAGTGAAGGTCACGACCTCGCAGTCGTATTCGACCTGCAGCCAGCGAAGGATCACCGACGTGTCGAGGCCGCCCGAGTACGCGAGCACCACCTTCTGTACGTCGGCCTTGTTCAATGCGGAACCACTACTCGAAGACATGCGTCTGGTTTCCTATCAACTTCCGTTTGGGGCCAAACCGGCCAACTGCAAAAACTCATTCGCCAGGTCGGTGCCCAGCGTTCCTTCGGCGGCGACGACGATGATGGTGTCATCGCCGGCCACCGAACCAATCACGTGTTCGAGGCCCGCCCGATCGATCGCCGACGCGACGACATGCGCGCTGCCCGGCGGTGTTCTTACGACGACCAGGTTGCCCGACGGCGTCGCGCCCAACACCCATTCGCCGAACACGCGTCGAAGGTGGTCGCTCGGCACGACTTGATCGTGCGGGTGATCGGGAATCGCGTAGATGCTCGCCCCTCCCCCGACGCGTACCTTGACGGCACCGAGGTCTTCAAGATCGCGCGAGACCGTGGCCTGGGTGGCGGCGACATCGGATGCCGCAAGGAGGTCGACGAGTTCGTCCTGGCTCGCGACTGCATGTTCGGCCAGGATCTCGCCGATTCGATGTTGTCGTTGCACCTTCGAGACCCGAGCCATGGGACTGTCAGGCCACGATGCCGCGGTTGGTGCGGCTCGCGTTCGTCAGCCAGGCAAGGGCGCCACGAGCCGCGTGCATCCGGTTCTCGGCTTGTTTCCAGATGCGGCTTTTCGCCGAGTCGAGGATGTCGCCGGTGACCTCTTCGCCCCGGTGGGCCGGGAGGCAGTGCAGGAAGACGGAATCGCTCGACGCGGCGCCCATGATCGACTGGTCGATCGTGAAACCCTCGAACTGGCGGCGACGTTCTTCGGCCTCGGCTTCCTGGCCCATCGACGTCCAGACATCGGCGTAGACGACGTCGGCGCCATCGGCGGCTTCGTTCGGCCGGTCGGTGAGCATGAGCTTGCAACCGGCCGCCATGAGACGGTCGGCATCGACCTCGGAAAACTGAAACCCGGCCGGCGCCGCGACGCGCACTTCCATGTTGAACGCGGCCGCACCAAGCGCAAGCGAGCGGGCGACGTTGTTGGCGTCGCCGATATAGGCGATCGATCGACCTTCGAGGCTGCCGAATTCTTGGCGCATGGTCAACAGGTCGGCGAGCGCCTGCAACGGGTGGGCCTCGTCGCTGAGCATGTTCACGACGGGGATGACGTCGACAGCGGCCATCCGTTCGACGGTGCGGTGGCTGAAGACCCGGGCACCGAGAACGCTGTGGAAACACGCCATCGTGTGTGTGACGTCTTCGACCGTCTCACGGGTATCCATGCCGACTTCATGGCCCTGGATATAGACGGGGTGGCCGCCGAGCTGGGCGACCGCCATTTCCATCGAGTTGCGAGTTCGCGCCGACGGCTTCTCGAAGATCAGGGCCGCACCCTTACCCGCGAGCGATGGCGGGGTCACAGGAGATTCGGCCAGGTCGAGAACCGAGCTGATTTCGGCCGCTGATAGATCGTCGATTTCCAGGAGGTGCCTCATGCTGCGCTTCCGTCAACGGGTGTTGGTCCCGACAGGGCCGACGCGATTGCGGCGACGCCGCGATCGAGGTCGTCGTCGGTGAGCACGATCGGCGGTGCCATACGTAGGCCGGTCGCGCCCATCGCGTAGAGCACCACGCCGGCATCCATACAGGCCGACGCGATGTCGCCTGCGGTGCGGTCGGTCAGAACGTCGGGAGCAATCTCGGCCGCGAGCAACAGACCGAGGCCGCGCACGCTCGCTATACCGGGGAGGGCTTCGAGCTTCGCCCGAAGCTCGGCGCCGCGGCGTGCCGCCATGGCCGGCGCATCGATTTCTTTCATCGTCGTGAGCGTCGCCAACGCGGCTGCAGTGGCCAATGGCTGGCCGCCGAACGTTGTTGCGTGGTCGCCGGGCTTGAACGCTGCGGCGACGTCGGCTCGCGCCCAGCACGCTCCGATTGGCATGCCGTTGCCCAGTGCTTTCGCCATGGAGACGACGTCGGGTTCGACGCCGAAGTGCTGATGAGCAAACCACTTGCCGGTACGGGCAAGACCGCTTTGCACCTCGTCGAACATCATCAAAACGTCGCGCTCGGTGCAGAGGTCGCGCACCTGGCGGAAGTACTCGGGGTCGGGCACGTTAATACCGCCTTCGCCTTGCACCGGTTCGAGCAGGACCGCGGCGACGGTGCCGTCAAGGCTGCGTTCAAGCTCAGCGATGTCGTTGAACGGGACGTGCCGGAATCCCTCGGGCAGCGGCTGGAAGGCCTCGTGTTTCTCGGGCTGGCCGGTGGCGTGCAAGGTCGCCAGCGTGCGGCCGTGAAACGAGCGCATCGCCGAGACGACGACGTGTTTGCCACGACCGCCCCACTTGCGGGCCAGCTTGATCGCGGCCTCGATCGACTCGGCCCCGCTGTTGCAGAAGAACACCTGGCCGGCGGGCCCACCGATGAGTTCGTCGAGGATCTGGGCGACCTGCCAGTTGTTCTCGGTCGCATACAGGTTGCTCACGTGCAGCAGCTTCTGAGCCTGATCCGCGATCGCCTTTGCAACCGCCGGATGGGAGTGACCGAGGGACGTCACGGCGATACCGGACAGGAAGTCGACGTATTCTTTGTCGTCGCGGTCCCACAATCGCGCGCCTTCGCCGCGCACGAACATGACCTTCGGCGGTCCGTACGTCGGCATCAGGGGGCACATCGCCATATCAGCGGCCCCCGTCGCTTCCTGGTGGGTGATGGTGGTCATAGTTCCGCTCCGATCAGCGTGCCGATACCGGCGTCGGTAAAGAGTTCGAGCAACAGGACATGGGGGGTGGTGCCGTTGGCCATCGTGGCATTCGTAACACCGTGGTCGACCGCATAGAGACAGGCTTCGACCTTCGGGATCATGCCGCCCGACACGGTTGCCGTGCCGACGAGCGCCCGCAGGTCTTCGGGCACGATCGTGCTGATTAGGCTGCCCACATCGTCGGGGTCCTGCCGCAGTCCGTCGACGTCGGTGAGCATGATGAGCTTCGAAGCTCCCACGGCGGCTGCGAGAACGCCGGCGACCGTGTCGGCATTGATGTTGTACGCCTGCCCGGTCTCGTCGGCCCCGATCGTCGAGACGACGGGAATAAGCGACTCGCCCAGCAGCCGGTACAGAATCGACGGGTTAACCTCGGCGACGTCGCCGACGAACCCGAGCTCGGGGTTTCGTTCACTCGCACGAATGAGCCCGGCGTCTTCGCCCGACACGCCGACAGCTAAGGGTCCGTGGCGATTGATCGCCGACACGATGTCGCGATTGACCTTGCCGACCAGCACCATGCGCGCGATATCGAGCGTCTCGGCGTCGGTGACCCGCAGGCCGTCGACGAACGTCGACTCCTTGCCGACGCGCTCGAGTAGCGCGCCGATTTGCGGACCGCCGCCGTGGACGACGATCGGCTTGATGCCAACCGATTGCATGAGCACGATGTCGGCTGCGAACGTGCGGGCCAGGTCGTCGTCGGTCATCGCGTTGCCGCCGAACTTCACCACGACCGTCGAACCCGCGAGTCGTTGGATGTATGGCAACGCTTGGGTCAGGACCTGCGCGGTCTCGGTTGGCGTCATCTTCGGATCGATTGCTGCGTCGGGTCCCACGTCAGCTCCGATAGCCCGCGTTGATTTCGATGTAGCCATGCGTGAGGTCACACGTCCAAATCGTGGCTGCACCGTCGGCGATGCCAACGTCGACGCGAATCTTCACCTCGGACTCCTGCAGGTGAGCTGACGCCCGCTCCTCGCTGTAGCCATCGCGGACCATGCCGCCGTCGGTTACCTGTTCCGGACCAATCCAGATCGCGAGGTCGTCACGACTCGCTTGCTCGCCGGCTTTGCCGACGGCCATGACGATGCGCCCCCAGTTGGCATCCTCGGCGGCAAGTGCGGTTTTGACCAGCGGCGAGTTCCCGATCGCGAGGGCGATTGTGCGGGCTGCGTCATTGGACGCGGCGCCGGACACATTGACTTCGACGAACTTCGTGGCGCCTTCGCCATCGCGGACGATCTGGTGGGCGAGGTCGAGGCTCACCACCTGAAGGGCGGCGACAAACTCGTCGTACCGCGGGTCCGACGTGGACGTCAGCGCGTCGGCGTCGGCATGGCCGGTTGCGAACAACAACACGGTGTCACTCGTCGAGGTGTCGGAATCGACGGTGATGCGGTTGAAACTCGCGTCGACGGCCGTCGTGAGCGCGGCCTGCAACACGTCGGAGGTCACGGTGAGGTCGGTGAAGACGAAGCCGAGCATCGTCGCCATGTCGGGGGCGATCATGCCGCTGCCCTTGGCGATGCCGACGATCGTTGTGTCGCCGGGGCCCGCGACCGAGGCGCCTTTCGGAAACGTGTCGGTCGTGCAGATCGCCTTCGCCGCTTCGTGCCACGCATCAGCGTGGGAATCACCGAGGTGCTCGGCGAGTGCAGGCACGGTTTGTGAAAGCAGATCTTCGGGCAGCGTCTCACCGATGACGCCGGTCGACGCGAGGTACACATCGCGAGGCGTGACGCCGAGGATGGCCGCTACCAACTCTGCGGTCAATGCCGCCGCGGTTTCACCGGCGCGACCCGTGAACGCGTTCGCGTTGCCGCTGTTACACACCACGGCCCGAGCGGTGCCATTGGGCAGAATTTCGCGGCACCAGTCGACGGGTGCCGACGAGCACAGCGACTTGGTGAACACTCCAGCTGCGGTCGTTCCGTCGGGCAGCGCCGCCAGCATGAGGTCGGCGCGTTGCTGGTACTTGAACCCGGCCTCATAGACCGCAAGCCGAACACCGCCGACGGACGGCAACGTCGGAAACGACGCCGGGGCCAGCGGTGAGACTCCCCCACTCATGGGTACAAACCGGCCTTGGTGAGGCCGGTCGTTTCGCGCATCTTCATCACGATGTTGGCGCACTGGACCGCCTGCCCACTCGCGCCCTTGCCAAGGTTGTCGATCGCCGAGATGATCATGACGGTTCCGGTCCGTTCGTCGACCCGAGCGGTGAGGTGGGCGGCATTCGAGCCGAGGGTCGCTTTCGTCGACGGTGGTCGTTCCGACACGACGATGAACTCGTCGTCGGCATAGAAATCGGTGAGTAGATCGAGCACGCTCGCGGTCGTGAGCGTCGTTGCCGGGCGGGCGTAACACGTCGCCAGAATGCCCCGATTCATCGGCGCAAGGTGGGGCGTGAAAAGCACCTGCGCGCCGGTTGCCTGCTCGATCTCCGGCGTATGACGATGGCTGAGTAGGCCGTACGCGCTGAAGTCTTCGTCGACCGCGTTGAACGTGGTGTTCGGCTTCGGGGTTCGGCCTGATCCCGAGACGCCCGATGCCGCGTCGACGATCACGCCGGTCTGCTCGACCACGCCGGCCCGGACGAGCGGTGCGAGCGCCAGCGCCGCTGCCGTTGGATAACAACCAGGTACGGCGACATGATCCTTCGATTCGATCTCGCCGCGGAACAGCTCGGGAAGACCGTAGGAGAACTCGTCGAGCAGCTCGGGCACGTCATGGGGCGTGTCGTACCAATCCTCGTAGGTCGTCGGGTCGGTGAACCGGAAGTCTGCGGACAGGTCGACAACGTGACCGACTCGCCCGACGAGGTCGGCGACCACACCTTGGGAGGCGCGATGGGGCAAGCCGGCAAAGACGACATCGAGCCCGTCGAGTGCGTCAGGGTCGTAGCTGCTGTAGCTAAGATCTCCGACTTCAGCGGCGAGACTCGGATACAGGTCAGCGACGGCGGTTCCGGCCTGAGTGTCGGCGGTTGCCACCTTCACCAAGAATGCCGGGTGATTCGCACAAATGCGCATGAGCTCTGCGCCGGTGAAACCGGATGCGCCGACGATGCCGACCGCGTTAACGCCCTTGGACAGTCCGAGTAAAGCCATCGCATGATCATACGAATGGTTGAATGGACATGCAACAGCATTTCCCTGAATGGCATTTCCCCGAGTCGCACGGATTGAGGTTCCGACACGAACAGGAGCGCCGAATCCATCCGCGCAACCTGGTCCGGCAGCCGAACTACGGTCGGGGATGATGAGCGGCACCGACGTCGAACCAGAGTTCCACCTCGACCTTGCCAGCACCGCCGCGAACGATCGGCCACTCGCCTTCACCCGACAGGCGCTTGCCGCTGGTCCGATTCAGTGGAGCTCGACCCACAACGCATGGTTGTTATTGGGTCACGCTGCGGTCAGCGAGGGGTTTCGCGATCGACGACTGGCCGCCGACCGCATCACGTCACTCGAACGTCTGGCCGCAGAACGCCCGGATCACTTTGCTCGCACCGTCGAGCTACTCGCTGGGTGGATGGTCTTTCGGGACCCCCCGGTGCACACCCGGCTGCGCGATCCAGTCAAGCGAGCGATCACGCCACGGGCCGTCGATGGGCTTCGATCGAATATCGAAACGACGATCACCGAGTTGCTCGACGCCACCGAAGCCGACGTGACCTCCGGTAACGCGTGGGACTTCAAGGAACGCGTCGCTAGTCCCCTGCCCGCGTTGATCATCGCCGACTTGCTCGGCGTGCCTGGTTCCGAACGCCATCGTTTCCAGTCGTGGTCCGACGATCTCGGCCAGATCGTGTTCTCGGTTCGCCCCGGCACCCTCGAAGTTGATGAACTGAAGTCGGCGACGGAGGAGTTCGTCTCGTTCTTCGGAGAGCTACTCGATCATCGCCGCCGTTACCCGGGCGACGACCTCATCAGCATCATGGCCCGGGATAGCTCCGACGAGTTGTCGACTATGGAGCTCATCGGCGCGTGCACGCTGCTGCTGTTCGCCGGCCATGAGACGACGACGAACCTGCTGACCAGCGCGGTACGTCTGCTGCTCGACAACCCTGATGCGCTCGACCGTTTTGTCAGCGACCCCGACGTCGATGCCACCGCGGCCGACGAGCTGCTGCGCCTCGCGGGTCCAGCGAAGTCGATGGTGCGCCGGGTCGGTGTCGATCATGCACACGGCGGGCTGCGGTTCGAGGTCGGCCAACGGGTCTACCTCGTGATTCTCACGGCCAACCGCGATGCCGCCATCTTCGAGCGTCCGGGCGAGATCGACCTCGGTCGCAGCCCGAACCCCCATCTCGGTTTCGGCTGGGGGCTCCACCACTGCATCGGGGCACCACTCGCTCGCCTCGAAGCAACGATCACTCTGCGCCGAGTGTTCGAACGTTTCCCCGACCTTCACCTTGCCGACCCCGAGCGCTCGTGGTCCGGCAATGCCCTCGGCCGCGGCTTCGGCCGCCTCGGCGTCTACTCGAGCCGCGGTAGAACCGCTGACCGACGGGCCTGAACCGCGAAGCCGCTGACTACGATCCCGCGGATGTCGACGCAGATTTCGCCACTTGTGGCGCTGAACATCTTGTCGGCGTGTCAGACCGCGGGATACGGCGTCTTGTTCACCGTCGTCGGCGACTTCCGGGCTGCCTACGGCATCAGCGACGCCGGGGTCGGTCTGATCATCGGCGTTGGCTTCCTCGCCGGGTTTCTCTCGCAGGTCTTTATCGCACCGATTGCGGACCGGGGCCGGGCCCGGATCGTCGTGATTCTCGGCGTGGTCCTCAACATCATCGGTTTGGTGTTGATGGCGTTCGGCACGTCGCTCGTGGCGTTGTTGATCGGGCGCATCATCTCTGGCCTCGGCATTGGCGCCGCCTCGCCCGCACTTCGACGACTTGTGATCTTCGTCGACCGCGACAATCTCGGCGAGAACCTCGGGCGACTGTTGTCTTGGGAGGTCTTCGGCTTTGCGATCGGCCCCGTCGTATCGGCGATCCTCGTCGGACCGTTCGGACTCGCCTCGCCTTTCCTTGTCATCGCCGCGGTCACGTTGCTCGGCCTCGTGCTCGCGTTGGCGCTCGCCCCCGAGGAGTCCGATGACGCCGAGACGACGACGAAACGTCTCGCGCTCGATCTCCTCCGACTACGGCCCGTGGCCGGGGCGGTGATGTTGGGGGCGGCCGTGTATCTGATGATTGGAACCTTCGATGCGCTCTGGGATGTCGTGCACGAAGACCTCGGAACAGCGACCTGGGTCGCGAACCTCGGCATCAGCCTCTTTGCGCTCCCCCTGATCGTGTTCGGCCCACTCAGCGGTCGATTGGCGCAGCGGCATGGCCCCTTCCGGATCGCCTCCCTTGGTCTGGTGATCGCGGCGTGTTTCATGGCCTCCTACGGCGTGCTCCCCTCGGGCGGATGGATCTTCGCGATCGCGATGATTCACGCGTTCACCGACGGGCTGACGGTGTCGGCGTCGGGAATAGCGATCGCTATGTCGGCGCCTCTCGATCGTCAGGCTGGCGCCCAGGGTGTCGCCGGCGCCGCTAACGCGCTCATCGCAGGCATCGCGGCGATTGGTATCGGCTGGCTCTATGGCGAGCAAGGTCGACCGGCCGCGTATGCGGTGACGGCACTTGGCATGCTCGTGCTCGTCGGCCTCGGCATGACGCTTGCGAAATCGTTTTGGCGGGCCGACGCCCACATCACTTCACCGCTCGCCGAAGTCTGAGCTGGACCTAACGACCCGTCCATTCGGGTGATCGTTTCTCATGCCACGCCCGACCGCCTTCGGCCGCGTCGTCGGTCGCGCCGACGACTTTGCGCATCGTTTCCCCGAACCGGACCGACTCGATCCAACCCATTGATGCAGTGCGGGTTGCGACCTCTTTCGTTGCTCGCTGAGCCAGCGGTGCCGCGGCGGTAAGCGTGCGGGCCCACTGCATCGCCTCGGCAAGTAGGTCGTCATGCGGTACGACCCGCCACACCAGGCCGACGTCTCTCGCCCGTTCCGCGTCGATGCTCTCGCCGGTCAGTAGCAACTCCATCGCGTTCGCCCAACCGACCTTGTGGGGCAAGCGGATCGCACCGACGATCGTCGCAACCCCAATCTTGACCTCGGGATACGCGAACGTCGCTCGATCGCTGGCTATGACGAAGTCACAAAACAACACGCCGGTCAACCCGTAGCCGATACAGGGTCCGTTCACCGCGGCGATCGTTGGCTTGAACAGTTCCATGCCACTTTCGAACGAGTTGATCGTTGGCTTCTCCCAGAACGTGCCTCCGAATTCGCCGACCGACCCGGCACCGTCTTTCAGGTCGGCCCCTGCGCAGTAGACGTCGCCAGCCGCGGTGAGAATGGCGACCCACGCGTCTTCGTCGTCGCGGAATCGGTCCCATGCTGCGTTCAGATCTCGGCGCAGTTCGCCGTTGATCGCGTTCCGCGCGTCAGGTCGATCGAGCGTGATCGTCGCAATGTGATCGGTGACGTCGTACTGCACGTAAGCCATGACGCATCTTTGCACTGCGTTCGAAGCGGCGGCGACGAATCGATGCCAGAGTGGATGCACGGATCAAGCGGCGATGTCTGCGATGTGGCGGCGAGCACGATGCATCTCGAACGCCCGAGTCCCGATGGGGCAAATGTGTTGATCTCGACCTTGGCGAGCTAATCACGCGCCGAGGACCGTGGCGTCAAGTTCGAAACATGGCACTATGGCGAACGAGCGTTCATCATGGCCACCACAAAAACGAAGAAGTCCGCGAAACCTGCCGCTGAAGTGAAGGCACCGACCTCCGAGGTCGACGACGATGCCTCGGCGGAGCTCTGCCGGGTCGTGGGCGAGCGGGTACGCGAACGACGTACGGCGTTGGGTGACACGATGGCGGTGTTCGCCGAAAAGGCTGGCATCTCGCTTGGCATGTTGTCGAAGATCGAGCACGGGCAAACGGCACCGAGCTTGTCGACGTTGGCGCGGCTCGCCTCCGCCGCGGCGGTGCCGGTCACGGCTTTGTTCCGGGGCCTCGACGAGGAACACGACATTGTCATCGTCAAGGCCGGCGAGGCGCACGAAATCGCCCATGAAGGCAGCGGGCCCGGGCGCCGGTACGAAGACCTCGGCTCGCTACGGGGACCGCGTCGCATTATCGAACCGATGATGACCACGCTCGACAAAACCGACGACGTATTTCCGCTGTACCAACACGAGGGCGTCGAGTTCATCTACATGCTCGACGGCTCTCTCGAATACGGCTACGGCAACGCTCGTTACCAGCTCGACGAAGGCGACACGATGCAGCTCCACGGCGAGGTCACGCACGGTCCGACCGAGATCCTCTCCGATCGCGTCCGCTTCTTGTCGATCAAGGTGTACCCGACCCCAAGCTCGGATAACTAGGACCGTGGCGGGCGGGCCAGGCGACGGCGATCACGGGGCGGAAACAGCGCGTCCGGCCAAGGTCGAGCGTCGCCCGAACGACAACGTGCGGGGCGGTAAGCCGATCTCGCGCAACCGGGCCATCATCTTCGTCGTCATGGCCATCGGCCTGTTCACTCTCGCGGCGTTCGGCGTCTTACGGGCCGACTCCGACGTCGATGTCACGAAAGACGAAGCGATTGCGACGGCGGTCGCGGCGATCGACTTCGAACCCGAGACCGTCGACGCGCGCCTCATTCGCGAGGGGTTCGTCATGCAGCCGGTTTGGGCTGTCTCGTTGTCGGTGCCGACCAATGGCGGCGGCCCGGAGGACTTCGACGAACTGGCCACCGTCGAGATCGACGCCCGCAACGGCGAGATCATCCGCGTGTCGAAGTAACACTGATATCGCCTTCGGCTCATGCGTTGCACGCAGCCTTGGGTGGCGAACGCACCAGCCCGAAATTCGTTTCTGGGCCCACGAGATATCTGCGACACTGCGTACGTGTTGCAGGTGGTGGACGTTTCGAAGGCGTACGACGGCGTGGCCGTCCTCGAAGGTGTCTCGATCGCGGTTGAGGCAGGCCAAATCGCCTCGTTGCTGGGCCCGAATGGCGCGGGCAAGACAACATTGCTGTCGATCATCGCCGGTTTGCGCCAAGCCGATGGCGGCACGGTGAGCATCAATGGTTTCGACATCGTGGCCGACCGTCGGAACGCCACGATGTCGCTCGGTTTGGCACCACAAGACACCGCCGTGCAGCTGACGCTGACGGCGCGCGAGAACCTGCTGTTCTACGCGGAACTTAGCGGTGTCGCTCGGTCAGAACTAGCCGCGCGCGTCGACTGGGCGGTTGAAGCAATGGAGCTTGGCGGCTTCGTCGATCGCAAGGCGATGAAACTCTCCGGCGGCGAGCGGCGCCGACTCCACAGCGCGGCCGCGATTGTCGGGCGGCCACCCCTGCTCCTGCTCGACGAGCCGACGGTCGGCGCCGACCTCCAGACTCGGGCCCGGCTGCTCGATGCCGTCCGCGAACTCGCTGCCGACGGAACTGCCGTCGTCTACACCACGCACTACCTACCCGAGGTCGAAGACCTGAACGCCCACGTACTGATCCTCGACGATGGCGGAATCATCGCCGACGGCCCGCTCAACGATTTGCTCGACCGCCACGCCTCGCAAGCCGTCGAGCTGATCTTCAACGGACCCGCCCCGCTGGTCGAGCACCCGAGCGCCACAGTCGTCGTCGACGGCGATGTCCTGCGGGCCACGGGCGAGTCGATTACCCAAGTCGCCGCCCATCTGCTCGGCTCGCTTGGCCCCGACGCCGAACGGTTGCGTTCGATCGACGTCTTGCAAGGTTCTCTCGACAGCGTCTTCCTGGCGCTGACCGGCCGCCGATTCCGCTCGGATACGCCTACCGAGGTCGAGTCATGAGTCGCTCGGCATTCGGCCCGGTCCTGCGGAACGAGGTGCGCCTGGTCCGCGCCGAGCCGCTCGTGGTCGTCTCGTTGATGTTCATGCCGCTCGTGATCATCTCGATCCTGAAGTCGACGATGGGCGCCTCGCTGATCGCGACCGGTCAGACCACGGCAACCGGCGCCGAGCAAGTGGTTCCGGGTCAAGGGTTACTCTTTGGCTTCTTTCTGACCTCGTTCATCGGCCTTACGTTTTTTCGCGAACACGGCTGGGGCACCTGGGATCGCCTGCGGGTCAGTCGGGCAACTCGGTTCGACATCATTGTTGCGAAGACCTTGCCGTGGGTCATCGTCGGGTTCGCGCAACTGCTCATCTTGTTCCTTCTCGGCTGGCTGTTGTTCGACCTCGCCATCCCGGGCTTCGAAGGTGCGCTCGGCATCGTCGTCATCTCGATCTGTTGGGTGATCTTCGTCGGTTGTTTCTCGGTCGCCATGGTTGCGCTGCTGCCCTCGATCCAACTCGTGAGCGCAGTGTCGAACCTCGGGGCGATGGTGTTTTCGGCCATCGGCGGCGCGCTCGTGCCCAGCGCGCAGTTGCCGGGATGGGCCCGCGCGCTTGGCCCGTTCATCCCGACCCACTGGGCGATGCGGGGATTCGACGCGATTCTGCTGGAGGAAAAGGGACTGGCGGGCATCGTCGTCCCCTGCCTCCTGCTGCTCGGGTTTGCTATCGCCTTCGGCATCATCGCGCATACCCGATTTCGGTTCGACGCCGTCAAAACCAGCTGGGCGTAGGGCTCACACTTTCCTGGCATGGGTGATCGTTTCACACCAGTAGAGTCAGCGATGCTAGGTTGAGCATGGCGGCGCCGGGGGGCCCGCTCCATAACCGAATTCGGGGGGCTCAATGGGAGCGTTCATCATCGCCCAGGAGACCGTGGACTTAACGTCGACTGTCTTCACCGAGGCGTACTACTTCTTCACTGTCGCAATCATGTGGTTGCTGCACGTGGGATTCATGACGTACGAGGCCGGCGTGTCTCGTCGCAAGAACATGATGTCCACGGCGATGAAGAACATTCTCACGATTGCGGTGGTGACACCGGTCTTCTACTACTTGGGGTGGTGGGTCTACTTCTGCATGGAAGAGGGCTTCATCCCCACGACATCGGCTGATGGCAACAACTCCGCAGGCAGCGGTGCGTACTTCTGCGGCGACGGATACGCGGCCCCGTGGCACAACTTCATGGGCCCCAACCTGGCCGACAACATCACCGGCGTGTTTTGGGCGGCGTTCGTTCTGTTCTCGTGGACGACCGGTTCGATCATGTCGGGAGCGATCATCGAACGCGTCCGGCTGTCGGCATATCTCCTCCTCACCGCCGTTATGGGCGGCATCGTGTGGGTTATGGCTGCTGCTTGGGGTTGGAGCTACGGCGGTTGGCTCACGATCCACTTCGGTTACCACGACTTCGCAGCATCGGGCGTCGTCCACGGCGTCGCCGGCATCTTCACGCTCGGCGTGCTGTTCAACCTCGGCCCGCGGATCGGTAAGTACGACCGCGACGGAAACACCCGGGCGTTCAAACCCCACAACCTGCACATGACGCTGATGGGCCTGATGATCATCTTCACCGGCTTCTATGCGTTCTACGCCGCGTGCCTCGCGATCACGGCTGACACGACGCCGGGTTGGGCCAACATCTACTTCAGCCCGGCCACGCTCTCGGCGATCACGTTCACGATCACGATGGGCTTCGCCGGCGGTTTCGCCGGTGGCTACTTCTTCTCGAAGGGCGATCCGTTCTGGACACTGTCGGGCGGACTCGCCGGCGTCATCGCCGTGTCGGCGGGTGCCGATATCTACCACCCGAGCTTGGTCATGATCCTGGCCTTCTTCTCCGCTGGCGCGGCGTTCTACATCGGCAACTTCATCGAGGTGAAGATGCGGGTCGACGACGCGGTCGGAGCGGTCGCCGTACACGGCTTCATGGGCTTCATCGGCGTCTTGCTCGTCGGCATCTTTGCCGGCGGCTATCCGACCGGCGCCGCTGGTGTGCAGACGACGTTGCTCGGTCAAGCGGTCGGCGTTGCGGCGCTCTTCCCGCTGGCGTTCATTCCCGGTTATGTGATCTCGGGAATCCTCAAGCAGATGAACATGTTGCGGGTGCCACCCGAGGTTGAACTTGAGGGTCTCGACTATGCCGAGTTCGGCCAAGACTTCTTGCCGGAACATGCCGCAAATCCCGAGGTCATCGTCCTACCCGACGGAACCGAAACGCTGGCCGCTCCAGTACTTGCTGAGGCACTCGCCGACATTCGTGGCCACACGACGGTCGATCTGCGATCGGGCAAGACCAAGGTCGGGTCGTAGCCATGTTCGAACTCATCGCAGCAATCGTGCTCATGTATGCCGTCGTCGGAACCGGCGCGTGGTGGGCACTCCGTAAACGAGCAGAACAACGAAACGAAAGGACCGCCTGATGGACACCTTCCCCTACGAAAGCTGGGACGAAGCAATCGCAGCTGCCACCGAGAACGGCGAGGGCTACTTCACCTTCGGACCGGGCAGCAGCTCGGCGATGTGGATTATCACCATCGTCGGCATCGTGCTGATGGCGGCGTTCCTGGCGTGGTTGTTCGCCCACGAGAACCGTGAACTGAACGCCGCTGCGGCCCGATACGCAGCTGGCGAGTCGAACGTCGCGAACCGAGGAGACAACTGATGGCCCAGATCAAGTTCCCTGAAAACCAGACGCACAAGAAGAGCTTTGAACTCGCAATGTTGGGGTTCTGTGGTCTCTGCATCTTGCTTGTCATCATCGCCGTCAACGTCGTCGGCGGCGGCGGCATCTAAGTCACGGCTCAGGCGGTTGGCCCCTCCCGGCCGCCTGAGCCCGCTCTTCTGTCCCACTTTTCAGCAATGACTATGAACCTGACGCGACTCGCACAGCTCTTCCTGGCTGGGACCATCGCCTCGACATTTCTCACCTGGGCCACGCCGGCTGCGGGCGTGAACCTTTCGGCCGTTACCGGCATCGAACGCGCCGAAGGGCAGCTCGTGGCCATCGTCGGACTCGTCGCGATCGTGTTGGCGCAGATCGGTTGGCGGCCCGGGTGGATCGCGGCCGCCCTCGCCGCCGCGATCGCAGGGCGACGCCTTGTGAACGCGGTCGACAGCTCAGTCGAAGACCCTGGTATCGGCATGGGAATCGCGTTCGTCACCGCAGCGGCAGCGGCGTGCGTTTTGATCTGGAAGATGTTCTCCGACGTCAACGCACTTGCCCGCGAGCAACGATCTGAGGCCCATTCGTGACACTGACCGATTCGATCGGCGCAAATGCTGCGCCCCGCATTCTTCAGCCCGGGCTGATGCTGCTCGCGCCTGGCGTCGAGCGCTACCGGGTCGTCGGCGGCGGCGCGACCATCGTCGCGCTATCGGCGGGCGACGCGTTGGTGGTCACCGACCCGGAGGGATTGCAGCCGTGTGAGCTATCGGTTTTTGACGTGGGCGGTGCTCCAAACAACGGGCTGCTCGGCGCTGGTCTCCCGACCCGGCCCGCGATAGCGACACAACAGATTCTGTCGGCGCGGGTGCATGACGCACGTCGGGTCCGTCAGGGGCTTACTATGGCCGGAGTTGATCTCGCCGCTGCCATGGCGATCGACGTGTTTGAGCCCGAGAGCCCTGCGGGGACTTCTCGGCGATTTGTTGCCCATGACGAAGCCATCTGTGTCATTGCCGCACCCGGTGGTCCAATGTCGCCCGGGCAGCAGAACCCGCCGACCGACGTGATCGTCCTTCTTGAACGATCCACCCTGCCCGAGGTCGGCGGGCTCATGCTGCCCCAACCGCTGGCCGACCCAACCCAAGACTTCCGTATCGACCGCGGCACCGCGACTGCGTTCGAGGTGCCGGCTGGTTCGTACATCCAAGTGCTCGATATCGAGGGTCGCGAGTGCAGCGATTTCCAGGCCTTCGATGCTCGCCAGCTGCAACACGATGTCGAACGGGCGCTCGACGCGACGACGACCCGCAGCTTGATGGGCGCCTCGTACCCGGGCCCCGGTCTGTATTCGAAGTTTTATGACGGCGACATGCAGCCGATGCTCGAAGTCATCCAAGACACGGTTGGTCGCCACGACACGTTCAATCTGGCGTGCACTGCCAAGTACTACGAAGACATGGGCTACCCGGGGCACGTCAACTGCACCGACAACATCAACGGTGCCGTCGAGTCGTACAACGTTGCGGCTCGGCGCGGTTGGGAAGCCATCAATTTCTTCTACAACACGAACATCGACGGCACGAACCAGATCTACCTCGACGAGCCGTGGTCTCGCCCCGGTGACTACGTGCTGTTGAAAGCGCTGACCGATCTGGTGTGTGTCTCGACGGCGTGCCCATGTGACATCGACGCCGCGAACGGCTGGAACCCCACCGACATTCAGATCCGCGTGTACCCCGAAGAGAACTTCTTTAAGAAAGCCACTGCATTTCGTATGAGCGCCGACGCCGAACCCCAGCTGACCCGCGAGACCGGGTTCCATGCCCGCACGTCGGATCACACCCGTAACTTCACCGAGTACGAGGGCTTTTGGCTCGCGAACTCGTTTACGAAGTTCGGGGCGATCGACGAGTACTGGGCGTGTCGCGAAGCAGCGGCCGTGATCGACCTGTCGCCGTTGCGGAAGTACGAGGTCGTCGGCCCCGATGCCGAGGAGCTGATGCAGACGTGTGTCACCCGTAACGTACGCAAGCTTGCCGACGGGCAGGTCGTTTACACCGCGATGTGTTACGAGACCGGTGGCATGGTCGACGACGGCACGGTCTTCCGTCTTGGGCGCGAGAACTTCCGCTGGATCGGGGGTTCGGATACGAGCGGTTTGTGGCTGCGGCAACAGGCTGAGGAGCGAGGGCTGCGAGCGTGGGTTCGGTCGTCGACCGACCAGCTGAACAACCTGCAGGTGCAGGGTCCGAATAGCAAGGCGATCATGTCGCAAATCGTGTGGACTCCCCCGGCGCAGCCGACGGTCGAAGAACTCGGCTGGTTCCGGTTCACGATCGGACGCATCGGCGACTTCGACGGCATTCCCGTCGTGGTGTCGCGCACGGGCTACACCGGCGAGTTCGGGTTCGAGGTGTTCTGCCATCCCGATGACGGGCCGGCGGTGTGGGACGCGATTTGGGAAGCGGGCCAGGGTCACGGTTTGGCGCCGATGGGTCTTGAGGCGCTCGACATGTTGCGCATCGAGGCCGGGCTGATCTTCGCCGGGTATGAGTTCTGCGATCAGACCGACCCGTATGAGGCCGGTATTGGTTTCACCGTGCCGCTGAAGTCGAAGCCGGATGATTTCATTGGGCGTGATTCGCTGCTGAAGCGCAAGGAAAATCCACAGCGTCGGCTGGTCGGACTCGAGCTGGCCGGGGGCGAGATCGGGCTGAACGGCGACGGCGTGTTCGTCGGCAAGGCGCAGGTGGGCGAGATCACGAGCGGCACGATGTCGCCGACGTTGCGCAAGAACATCGCGCTGTGCCGTATGGCGGTCGAGCACGCCGAAATCGGCACCGAGGTCCAGGTCGGCAAACTCGACGGCCACCAACACCGCATTCCGGCGTCGGTCGTCCGCTTCCCCTTCTACGACCCCGATAAGGAGCGCGTGCGCGGGTAGGGAGCGATTGAGCCGTCAGCCGTGGAGCGTTGGACCGCTCGTGGTCGCGATGGGTAGCAGCCGCGAATCCTCGATCGCAGCTGTGCGATGGCCAAGACCGGCGAGACGTGTTCTTTCATCAGCGATTGCGTGAGGAGGACATGGGGATGGATGACGGCAGCGCCACGATCGAAACGCGAGGTCCCACACCTTCGCTCACCGTTGCGGCGAAGCACCTCGGCGGCAACGACGCGCAGAACTGGCGAATCCTGGTCAGCGACGTCGTTGCCAATGACTTCGTGCCCGCAGCGATGGCGTGGTCGCCGGCATCGTTTCGTCGTCGCCGGATTCAGATCGATGGCCGGGAGCTACCGATCGTGACGCGATGAATGATCGAGCGGAATCAAGCGAGGCCGAGGGAACGCCCAGCTTCTTGGATCTGGCCGGTTCGATCCCGGTGCCCGCTGACAAGCGCGATGCCGCGTGGGACGACATCATCCGGCGCACGCGTCTCGACCGGGCCGCTGCTCGGCGCTGACTGCTGAGGGCGACTCGACGCGCTAGCGCCGTTGGCGCTTCTGAGTGGCCTTGATCTTGTCGTCCGACGCATTTGGCAGGTCGATGAAGACAAACTCGATACCCATGGCTTCGAGTGCTTTGCCACGCCAGCTTCGCTGCACTTGACCGATGGCCTCTTCGCAGCTCCATGCGAGCCGGAGCTTCGGCTTCGGTCGGAACTTCTTCTGCGCCAGCATCAACCGGGCCGCATCGTCGGTTGACTTCTTCAACTGGCCGCCTTTGAGCTTGCCTTGGTGCGCGGAAATTTCGATGAGCTCAACAACCTTGCCGGCCTTACGTCCAACGGCGTCGATGATGACATAGTCGTCGCCACAATCGACCCGCTCCGATGCGTATCGCTTCTTCAGCTCGCGGCGAATTGCATCCTCGACCTCTTGTTGTTCATCGGATCGTGATGGATGGCTCATAGTCCTGGGCTTCCTCTACGTTTCTGTCCGCAGCGTCGCGCTTGGCAACGCTGGGAGATGAACTTCTGCGTCTTCGTCGATGAACTTGTGGTGCCCTGGTTAATGCGGGCGTAGAAGTTCGCTGCTTGACGTTCTGGCCATTCTTGTCGGTAATGGTGACCTTAGGGGCCGCGCAGGTAGGTGCAAGCGCTCACTACGACAAGTTCCTTTTTCGCCTCGTTCCTCGGCGAATAGCGCCCTCTCTTGTCTGGTCGCCTTGCCAGCAGGGCTCGTTCCTCGCCCTACCGGCGCAGCTCCT
>Ga0114956_1001248_pt1 | contig 19834 bp, 19 predicted proteins | sample MaitaG_FD_87304 | JGI IMG/M metagenome (GOLD analysis project Ga0114956, IMG submission 87304) | Marine algal microbial communities from Maine, USA - Maine_Asex2 metaG | ecosystem: Host-associated > Algae > Red algae > Unclassified | place: Maine, USA | collected 2015-01-05 | reverse complement strand
TAGCTCGGTTGATGGGGATTGCTCTATCTTGATTGAGGATGATGGGCCTGGGCTTTCAAAAGACCGTCCCAAGCCGAATACGGATACCAGTGAGCACATTGGTCTATCCGTCATGCAAGAGCGTGCCGCACGTCTCAACGGCGAATTACAGTTTGAATCCGATGGGGAAGGATTGTTGCTACAGCTCAACTTTAAAGCCGCCGTCCCCGCTAGCCTAAACGCTACAAGCTCTGCACCATAATACATCAGGGAAATAACGATGAAACAACGTATCCTACTAATCGATGATCACACTCTATTTCGTGCTGGTTTGAAGGATTTGCTGACGCGGCGAGAAATTGAGGTCGTGGCATCGGTTGCGAGTGGAGCCGAAGGGATTCGTGTCGCCACTGATGAGTCATTGGATCTTGTGCTATTGGATATGCGCATGCCTGAAATGAATGGGCTGAGTGTGTTAAAGCAAATTAAACAAGCTAAGCCTGATCTGCCTGTGGCCATGCTAACCACCAGCAGTGACGAGGCTGATCTGATTGGTGCTCTGCAATTAGGCGCCAATGGCTATCTGATGAAAGATATGGAGCCAGATGAGCTCGTAGTGGCCATCGGTGAGATTGTTGGTGGTAAAACGGTTGTGGCACCTGATTTAGCACCAGTGTTAGCCAGTGCGGTTCAAGGATCGAATCAGGAAAAACCTATTGAAAAACCGAACCCTTTTGAATGTTTGACGCCGCGTGAATATGAGATTTTGTTACACCTCGCAGAAGGGCAGAGTAATAAGGTTATTGCGCGGCATTTAGGTATTTCGGATGGCACGGTGAAGTTGCATGTGAAGGCGATATTGCGCAAGTTGGAGATTAGCTCGCGGATAACGGCGGCGGTAATGGCGGTCGAGTATGGGCTGAAGCAGAGTCCGCCGCATAGTATGTGATGGTTTAGTTGTACTATATGTTGTACATGTTGACGGTTCGGGTTAGACTTGTCTTATATGTTGTACAATTCATGGAGTCCAAAAATGCATGTAGTCTCTTTTACAGAAGCCCGCAATGGGCTTAAGTCTGTGTTAGATCGCGTTGTTAATGATGCTGATTATACAGTGATCACCCGCAGGGATGCAGAAGACGCCGTTGTGATGTCTATGGATCATTACAATAGTTTGATGGAAACAGTTCATTTATTAAAATCACCTGCAAATGCTACCCATCTGGCTAAATCAATTGAGCAATTTCAAGCGGGACAGATAACGGAGAGAGAAATGCTAGATGGCTAGGCTCTTAGCGTGGACTGATGAAGCCTGGAGTGATTATGTTTATTGGCAGGGGCAAGATAAAAAGACGCTTAAGAGAATCAACAAGTTAATAGTTGATACTCAGCGATCACCATTTGATGGTATTGGCAAGCCTGAGGCGTTGAAAGAAAATTTATCGGGTTTTTGGTCAAGACGTATCGATGAAACCAATCGATTGGTTTATGCTGTGACTGATGATCATCTGACGATAATTTCCTGTCGTTATCATTACTAATATTTTGATAAATATCAGAAAGCTACTGTTATGGCTGACGACAGCAATAGTTTTATGGTTTACCTATACGGGTATCATAATCTGGAACTTCGGTAATAAAGATTTTGTGCAACCGTCTGATGTCATCATTGTGCTGGGTGCTGCAATTCATGGTGGTCAACCGTCTCCGGTTTTTAAAGAAAGAATCAATCATGCAGTTACGCTATTTCAGCAGGGAAAAGCACCAAAAATTATCACCACTGGCGGCCTAGGAAACGGCGAGACATACACAGAGAGCGAGGTAGGTAAAGCCTATGCTTCTCGTCAAGGTGTTCCAAAATCCGCAATTTTGAAAGAGACTCGTTCACGAACAACCCGTCAGAATCTACTCGAAGCTAAAGCACTGATGGATGCTAATGGCTGTAGATCAGCAATCATTGTAAGTGATCCCTTGCACATGAAACGTGCTGTGATAATGGCAAAAGATATTGGCATCTCTGCTGTTTCCTCGCCACACCGACATCGCGTTATCATTCGTTCAGAACAAAAATGGATTTTCTGTTTCGTGAACTCTATTTCTATAACCTATACCTACTGAAGGGTTAAATATCGATGAAAGATCTGGTGAGATGAATACTTTTATAGCCCTGTTTAGAGGCATCAATGTCGGCGGTAGGAATATTCTACCAATGAAGCCTCTTGCTGAATTATTTATAAGTTTGGGCTGTGAGAATGTCAGAACTTATATCCAGAGCGGCAATGTTGTTTTCCAGACTGATCACGACTCAATGCCCGATTTAGCAAAGCGTCTTAGTGATAAAGTACTTCAGGATTATGGATTTGAACCCAAAGTGCTTTTATTGGATGCTACAGAGCTCGCTTCTGCAATCACCAATAACCCATTTCCGACAGAAGATGGCAAGCTACTGCATTTCTTTTTTCTTGAAACAAATCCAGAGGCACCAGCTTTAGAAAAGCTCGACGCAGTTAAGCAGCAATCTGAAAAATATCAACTGAATGAAAATGTGTTTTACTTATACGCGCCCGATGGCGTTAGCCGATCTAAATTGTTCGCAAAAATTGAGAAATGTCTAGATGTTCCCGCAACCGCCAGAAACTGGAATACGGTTAATAAACTTTCCTCAATGGTTGATGGATGAGATTGCTCAGTGAAAGAATCCGATCTGTATTTACCCCTTAAACGCTTTCTGGAAGGCCAAGGCTACGAAGTGAAGGGTGAAGTCATGGATTGCGATGTCATGGCAGTTCGTGGTGACGAGGAGCCTTTACTGGTAGAACTTAAACTCTCGTTAAACTTAAGTGTTCTGCTGCAAGTTGTAGAACGCTTATCCCTAAGCTCAAAAGTTTATATCGGCGTGCCACGCGATGTAACGGTGTTGAAGAAGAAGCGTAAACAAATATTGAAACTGCTGCGAATGTTGGGGTTAGGCTTAGTCAGAATTGATCACGAAAAAGATCAGGTTGAAATCGTCCTTGACCCTATCGAATACAAACCGCGTTTAGCCAAGCGCAAACGTGACCGCCTGTTAGGTGAGTTTGCCCATCGTGTGGGTGATCCGAATCTAGGTGGAACGGCTATGAAGCAGGGCATCATGACGTTTTATCGTCAGCAAGCCTTGAGTATTGCTGAATACCTTCACGAAAACGGCGCGACGAAAGCTTCTGATATCTCAAAAGCACTAAATGACCCTAAGGTGCGTGCCATTCTTTATAATAATGTTTACGGTTGGTTTGAGAATGTCTCGCGCGGTGTCTATGAATTATCGCCTAAGGGAAACGAGCATATTGTCGATTGGCTAAACACGCAGAAAGACGCGGAAAGTAATCAGTAATCTCTGCGGTAGTCTCTACAGCTTGGTAGTCTAAATTAATTCGCTAGCGATTTGCGGTAAAGCACTTTCACAAGAATCCTGCAGAATCAAATCAAACATCTCAGCACCGCGCATTTCCCCCTGATTGATAGCATAAACCGGGAGTCCATTTTGGTGTGCCCAACGAGGAAAGCGAAATCCTGAATATACCGTCAGTGAACTACCCACAACCAGCATGCAATCTGCTTCAGCCAAACTGCTAAATGCCGCTTCAACGCGCTGTTTTGGCACCGTTCCACCAAAGAAAACCACGTCTGGCATAACAACCCCTCCACAGTGCTCGCAAGGTGGAACTCGTATTTGACTCATATCATAGTCATCTACTTCAGCATCACCATCAGGTAAAACTTTAGCGACATATTCGGTTAAATCGGGATTGAGTTCCGCGAGTCTAGGTTGGTAATCCGCCCGTTTGCTGAGTGCGGCGCAGTTCAAACAAATGACCTGATCGAGACGACCATGCAAATCAATAACATCAGTTGCCCCCGCCGTACTATGCAGCCGATCCACATTTTGCGTAGTAATTTGTGACAGAAGGTTATGTTTTTGCAAGGAGCTAATCGCTTCATGAGCAGCATTTGGAAGCGCTTCATGAGTCATCGAAAAACCTACCATGCTACGAGCCCAGTAGCGCTGTCGCGATGACTCTTGATGAATAAAATCATTATGTTGAATCGGGTTGCCAGCTTTCCACTGACCATGTCGGTCACGATAAGTAGGAATCCCAGACGGAGCGCTAATGCCTGCGCCAGTTAAAACCCAAATTGCTTGCTTGTCTCGCAAAGCATCAACTAAGTCAGCAACACACGTAGTTGTGGAATTCATAGGGAGCCTTCTCGCTGGTGACCAAACAAAGAGAAGGGGCCGGGGACTTAATTCGGCGAATCATTTCAGCGGAACGCTGAGTGAGCGAATTAAGTCACCGACCCCTGAACAAACTAGAGCACGAACCTTAAAAGAACTTAAGGAATAGCATCCAACTCCTCGTCAGCCTCATCATCTTTAGGTGGTGGCAACAATGCTTCTCGCGTGATACCCATCATCAACAACGAGCTACTAGCTACATAGATAGATGAATAAGTACCAACCAAAATTCCTACAATCATCGCAATCGAGAAGCCATGGATAATCTCACCACCAAATACAAACAACGAAACCAATACCAACAACGTGGTAAAAGACGTCACCAATGTGCGTGAGAGTGTCTCATTGATCGATATATCAACTGACTCTACCGTATCGGCTTTGCGAAGCTTCAGGAAGTTTTCCCTTATCCGGTCGAATACCACGATAGTATCGTTGAGCGAGTAACCGATTATCGCAAGAATCGCAGCCAGAATTGTGAGGTCAAATTCTATACCTGTTATCGAGAAGAAGCCCACGGTTAAAACGACATCGTGAACCAGCGCAATGATTGACCCTAGTGAGAAGCGGAATTCAAAACGCAGGGCAACATAGATAAGTATGCCAGCAAGCGCTAACAGCATTGCTATACCACCCTGATCACGCAGCTCATCGCCAATCTGCGGGCCAACGAATTCGACGCGGCGCATCTCTACCCCGGCAGTGGTCTCCCGTAGCGTTGACAATATGTTGTCACTGACTTTAGCTCTGTCTACACCGGTTTGTTCAGGCAAGCGAATTAACACGTCCTGAGCCGTACCAAAAGGCTGCACCGCTGCATCGTAGCCTGCTGCTTTAAGCGTCTCGCGAATCTCAGGGACATTGGCATTGCCAGGATATCCCACCTGGATCACCGTACCACCAGTGAAATCAACACCAAGGTTCAGACCTTTAACCAGCAGTGAGCCAACGGACAAGAGAAGGAGAACAGCAGAAATAATCATCGCCGTCTTTCGCTTACCCATGAAGTTTATATGTTTTGTTAATATCATGGTCAATTATCCTATTTGGAGTGCTTTTACACGGCGCTTGCCGTAGATACGGTTAATAATCACTCGAGTACCGAAGATTGCCGTAAACATGGAAGACAAAATACCAATGGCTAAGGTAATCGCGAATCCTTTGATCGGCCCGGTTCCCATGCCGTAGAGTACGATGGCCGCAATAAAGGTGGTAATATTCGCATCGGTGATCGTCGAGAACGCTTTTTCATAACCTAAGTGAATAGCATTCTGTGGGCTAGTTCCAGCGCGAATTTCTTCTTTTATTCGTTCGTAAATCAGTACGTTCGCATCGACCGCCATACCAACCGTCAGTACGATTCCAGCAATACCCGGCAGCGTAAGGGTCGCCTGAAGTAATGAGAGCACCGCTATGATGAGTACCAGATTCAGACTCAATGCCAGATTGGCTACAATCCCGAACACCCGATAGTAAAAGATCATGAAGATCAATACGGCGATGAAACCATAGATAACCGAGTTGAAACCTGCCTTAATATTATCGGCACCTAAGCTTGGGCCGACCGTCCGTTCTTCTACAATATAGACGGGAGCAGCCAAAGCGCCTGCGCGAAGTAACAACGCTAGGTTATGCGCTTCTTGCGGCGAATCTAAACCAGTAATCTGGAAGCGTGAACTCAGCTGTTCCTGAATTCGTGCCACGTTGATAACTTCTTGTTTTTTAACCGTATTTTTAACAATTTCACCATCCGCATCACGTGTGATACTGGTTTTATTTTCGATGAAAATAACGGCCATTAAACGCTGGACATTGGCACCGGTTGCTCGTTCAAACATACGAGCACCTTTACCATCAAGGTTAATGCTTACAGCGGGTTGGTTGTTTTGATCAAAGGTTGCACCAGCATCAGTTATAAAATCACCGGTCAACATGACGCTGCGTTTTAAGAGTATAGGGTCGCCGTTGCGCTCTTTATACAACACGCTGCCTACTGGTGCCCGATTACTTGCTTGTGCATCGAAGGCATTGTTATTTTCATCAACCATCCGAAATTCTAGTGTTGCGGTAGCACCGAGAATCTTTTTAGCTTCGGTCGGATCCTGAACACCAGGTAATTGAACAACAATTCGTTCAAGACCCTGCTGTTGAATAATCGGCTCAGATACACCCAGCTCATTTACTCGGTTACGTAGGGTTGTGATATTTTGTTGTAGTGCAAGTTTCTTGATGTCTATCAGATTCTGCCTGCTGATTTGAGCGCGTAAGGCGGCACCTTTATTAACGTCTATCTGTTTAAACTCAAGCTGCTCGAAGTACTGACGATTGTATTCTTTCAGACCTGCATCAAGAGCTGCCTGGTCTTTAAACTTTACCGTCAGGCTATCGTTTGCTTCACGAACAACGCCAAGGTACTTAAGTTTTTTCTCCCGTAGATAACTACCGAGCTCATCTTTATAACGAGTGACGGCCTTTTCCAACGCGGCATCCATATCTACTTCCATGAGGAAGTGAACACCACCACGAAGATCCAGACCCAGATACATGGGGTCTGCACCCGCGCCATCTAACCAAGCTGGCGTTGTCGGAGCAAGGTTAAGTGCAACGGTATATCGATCACCAAGCGTCGCTTTTACTGGGTCAACTGCGGCAAACTGCTCATCAGTATCAGCAAAATGTACCATCAGCTTGCCATCTTTATCTTCAATCTTTTTGATGGCGATATTCGCATCTGCCAGTGACTTAGTAATCGACTCTCGCTCGCTCCCTGCAAAGCGGTCATTAATATTGGCTAGTGATATCTGCAATGCTGGGTTTGATGGATATAGGTTCGGCATGGCGTAGATAAAGCCAATCACACAAACTGCAACCAACAGCAGATACTTCCAAAGTGGATTTTGATTCATTTTTATAATCCGGTTATGCAAAAGCCCCGGAAAAGCCAGGGCTGTCTTCGTTTATTATTAGAGAAATTAAAGGTTCTTCATCGTTCCTTTTGGCATCACGGCAGCAACCGCCTGACGCTGTACTTTAATGGTCGTGTTGTCAGACACGCTCATTTCTATAAAGTTGTCACCAACGTTGGTAACTTTGCCAATAATTCCTCCACCTGCAACCACTTCATCACCTTTAGTAATTGAAGCAATTAGCTCTTTGTGCTCTTTGGCGCGCTTTTGCTGAGGACGAATGATCATGAAATACATGATACCGAAGAAAATCGCCATCATTATGATCAGTTGTAAACCACCGCCCTGTGGAGCTGGATCAGCTGCCATTGCGTCTGAAATGAAAAAATTCATAGTATTCTCCAAGATTTAAATTTGTGTGTTGCTGTCGTTTCACTAACTATTTTGCCGCACAGTATGCCACATTTTAATGTGCCGTTATTATGCATTTTCCCAGCTAAAGTTAATCACTTGTTTCAACTCTGACGCACCGGTTTGCAACATTAGTACGCGGTCAATGCCAATCGCGATGCCGCCACATTCCGGCATGCCAGATTTCATCGCGGATAAAAAGCGCTGGTCAATGGGTACTGGCGGCAGATTCATCTCATCTCGTGCCGCTAACTCGCTGTTTAGAACGTCCGCATTTGCACTCGCTGAAGTGAGTTCCTGATAGCCATTACCGAGTTCCAATGCCCCTACATAAACTTCACATCGCTTTGCCAGTAATACGTCAGCGTTTTCAGGTGAAACCTCCGTTTTGGCTAAGGCACTTTGTGTCGCAGGATAGTCATAAATAAACGTTAAACAATCGTTTGGAAACAGTGGCTCAATGCAGTGTGTTAGTAACAAATCCAATGCAGCTTGACGTTCCAGATTCCCTGAAAATTCCGGAACACACTGCTTTGCTAGCGAGCGTAATTTCTCATTTGTTATGGTATGGGGGTTAATGCCCAGATTATCAAGAAATAGCTCGGCATATGTTGCGTATTGACTGTCGCGGTTTAGCTTAGGGAGTAGTGACAGCAGCAAGGTTTCGACTTCATCCATGAGCTGAGAAAGGTCAAAGCCAAGACGATAATATTCAAGCATAGTGAACTCAGCATTGTGCTGTCGTGAGGAGGGTTCCGCCCGCCATACCTTACAGATCTGATAAATATCACCGCTGCCAGTGGCTAGCAGGCGCTTCATTGGGTATTCTGGTGAGGTATGCAGGTAACGTTTTTCTGTTACGCCTGCATTACCCGTGCTTAATTCAAATGATTCAATAAAAGGGTCAGTGTTCGCTGATGCGGAAAGTGCCGGTGTTTCCACTTCGAGCACCTGACGTTGCCAGAAAAACTCCCGAATTAAACGTAATGTCTTGGCGCGGTCAACTCGGCTGGCTTGATCTCCGTCAGGTTCCCAGCGCATTAATTAAGCTTCTTTCGCCCGTGACAAATATTCACCAGTGCGCGTATCGATCTTGACCAGCTCGCCTTCTTCGACGAATAACGGAACTTTGATCGCAGCGCCTGTCTCAACAATGGCTGGCTTGGTTGCACCCTGTGCGGTATTCCCCTGAATACCGGGGTCACACTCAGTAATTTTTAGCACAACAAAGTTAGGTGGAGATATGCTTAATGGCTCGCCGTTCCACAGTGTCACAATATAAGTTTCCTGATCCTTGAGCCAGTTCAGGACATCTGCCACCGCAGTAGCAGACGCTTGATATTGCTCAAAGCTGGTAGGCTCCATAAAGTGCCAGTATTCGCCGTCGGTGTAGAGGTATTCAGCATCGACTTCCATAACATCGGCAGCGTCTACTTTTTCACCCGATTTGAAGGTTTTATCTAACACACGACCTGTTTTTAAATTACGGATTTTAACTCGACTGAAAGCCTGTCCTTTACCTGGTTTTACGAACTCGTTTTCTATTATGTTGTACGGGTCTCCATCCATCATGAACTTGAGTCCGCTTTTAAATTCGCTGGTATTGTAACTAGCCACTTGATTTTGCTCCCGATAAAACGAATCGCAATATGATAACCGGAAAATGGTTTTTAAGATAAGTTTTTCAACGAATTGCCTCTTTAGAATTAGGGGGCGCATTCGTCGGGCGGTTGTCACTAAACAAACGTTGGGTGATATAGTTTGTATATAACCAATAATAAAAATTAAGTGGAGAAGGTGATGAGTCAGCTTTCAACCCCTGCAAAAAACAAAACAGATGCGGCGCTGCTGACATCCGTATCGCAAGCAAAAAACTGGGTGCAAGACCTACCGCTGACCAATATGGGTGAAGTGACTCGTGTTCTATATCAGAGTCTGGTAGCCCTTAACCAACATCCAATAGCGCCTGTCGTGCGCATCGAAATAACTGAAGTGCTGTTGCCCTATGTCAATATTGCACTTGAAAACCTTGATCGACATTTTTCAACCCGATCTTTTCCATTGCCTGAGCGCAGTCAGAAAGTATTTGATCTGAAACAGGCTCTGCAATTAGAGCTTGCTGGCTCATATCAGCTAGCTGCTTTGGACATGTTGACACGCGGCGGTGATAGTCAAAAGCGCTTAACAATAGCAATCGGTCGGGCTATTCGCTATATGGGCAGAACATTGGTCAATAGTTATGGGGTTTATATTAAATGTAAGCCAAATATCTGGCATGATATTCACCATCTATACCTGCTGGCTTGCGAAAATAAAATTCAGGATAAAACGATTCCAAAAAGCACCGATGGAAAGGCTGATCTATTTACCATCGAGTCTTACTATAAGTTATTTAATCTTGTTGCTTTGGGGGTTCCCAATAGTCTGAGGCAAGGTGAAATTGATCGGCTGGAGAAATTCTTTGCCAGTGTTGTGAATACGGTCACAATATTAGACGATGTTGATAATATTTCTGGCGATTACGCACATATTGCCCTGCTCAATAGCGATGAACCTGCGGCACTAATGCCCGCAAGTGAAGTATTAAATTCGCCGACCAGCCGTATTTTTGATATTTCTCAGATCGAAGCTGTCTTGAAAGATTTCATTGAGATGACGGCTCACTCCAGTTTTGGTTTGCATGAAGACCAGCCGATGTTGAATCGCGGCTTGGCTAATCGCCTGTTATCTCGCTTAACTTCTTCAAGCAGTCGTAAAAATAAACGCTTTGAACGTGAGGATGTGGCAGGTGTGGTGATGCGCCTAAGTGATGTGTTTTCTGTCGTTGCTGCTAGTGGTATGACCGAAGAAAGTGCCGAAGAGCAATCAAGTGCTGAAGATGATCTTTACGAAAAGCTATCCTACGGTGAAGCGGCATCCAGTCCCTGGGTGGATATCGATATTGAAACCTCATTGGAAGATAGCGATGTCGAAATTCAACCTTGGCACATCGACAATAGTAGCGCTAAAGGCTATGGCTTCAGGCAAAAAGTCATTGAACCTTCTTCTGCACGCGTGGGCGAGGTGCTTGCGCTGCGTGATCCCTCGGATCAGTCGGATAATTGGCAGATTGCCGTTATTCGCTGGATGGATTTCTACCGTGATAAAGGCCTTTGTTTTGGCGCTGAGCTGCTTTCGCCTCGAGCCGTTAGTATCTCAATAAAAGCCATTGTAAACAGGGAGGCACCACAAAGATTACCCATTAATGGTTTGATGCTGCCTAAAATTGATGCGGTTAGAGAAAAACCTTCCTTACTGCTGCCTGGGCACATGTTAGTCGTTGAGGATATTCTAATGATTGATATTAGTAGTCGAGAAGAAAAAATCCAGCTTATCGCTATCGATGAATGTCTAGGCAGCTTTGCTTACTGCGAATATATTGTATTAGATCAAAAAGACGACAAAGATGAAGAGCCTGAAAGTGATTTCAGTGGTGTATGGGATTTCATTTAAACGACAGCTAATCCAATAACTTGTTTCGATGGTCAGTCTGACGGCTGCGGTATTTTTCGCTAGCCGTTAGATTGTGGGGTATGCACAAAGCCCCCCTACATACCCTGATTATAGGTTTTACAACAGAGCAGCATATTGCCCTGGTTAAGGATCTAAAATCTGCCCATAAGTCACTAAGAGTCAATGACACCGCGCTAAAACCTGATGCTTTTGATTCTCTGATCAAGCGATCACGGATTGATGTAGTCTTCTTAAAATATACCCCAAAAGCAAATTTTCAGCCTCTGTACAAACGACTCTATTCGAATAATCAAGATTGTATTGTCGTAGAGTTAATTGATCCTTTAGAAGAAGTTCTTGAGTTTGATGGGGCGTTGCAAGCAGGTATCCAAAAATGTCGGGTCATTCACGACACTGAATTTCGGGAGTTCCATTTAGCATTACAGTTTGTCATGCAGTATGTGATGCTGAAAAAAGACTTCCGTCGCTGTAAGTCGCTACTGTATTTGTCAGAAAGCAGAGTTTCCCGCCTTGTTGATTCCAGTAATCTTGCCATTGCGTTTATCGCTGAGGGCAAGATTATGCATGCCAATATCGCTTTCATGGTTATGTTTTCAGCCGAATCTTTGGCCGAGCTGAAGCGATTTTCATTACTAAAGTTAATTGCTCAGGATGAGCATGAATTATTTGCAAACTACTTGGCGAAGCTGAATCGATCGCCGAAGTTCAACGCTGACTTGGTACTGACCATGCGTCGTACATCAGGTGCGCCGTTTAATGCAAAGGTGCAGGCATCCCGAGTTGTTTCTAAAGGGAAACGTTGCTACCAGCTCTGGGTGGAGCAGCGAACTCAGGATTATCAGGAAGAACTGATTCCGGTTACCAAAGCATTGAATATCTGGGATATGCCGGTAGGTTCTGCAGAGAAAATAGAGGTTAATCCGTTTGATCGTGTGCTGACTAGTGATAAGCACTCAGAGGAGTCGACTGAGAGTAGTCTGGAGGTCTTGCAAAAGGAGTTGATCAACGATAATCAAGTTAAACTGCGGTTTAGAGAATTGTATGAGCCCGGTAGACGTGCGCTAAACACCGCTTGGGCCAAACTAGATATCGACCCTGAAGATTTTCGAATGATCAATTCACTGCTATCGCGAAATACATCAGCTGCATTGCCCGTTTATGCAAGTTTCTGGGATCAACTGACGTTCAAGCTGGTATTTGAAGCCTTAAAACTCGAAACCATCTCAGAAAGGACGTATTTGATTACCCTGAGCGCCAATATGATTGCTGATTCGGACATGATGGTCTGGCTTCACAAGCTGCTACAGCAACTAGATGAGAATACTAAACAGTTGGTCTTAGTTATTGATGCTGAGATGCCAATGAACCGAATTCCGCAAACGCATAAAGTTGTTGATCTGTTGAGAGATTCAGGCTGTCGCATCGCATTAAACAATTTTTCAGTGGATACCACACCGCTATTTTTATTCAAACATATCAAACCTATGCAGGTGATTCTTGATAGTGAATGGATAGATGAGTTGAAAGATAAAAATGATGACGGCTTATTTATTAAACGTTTTGTGCGAAATCTTGAGAGCCTGGGCGTCTCCGTGTTGATACCACAAGCCCAGCAAAAACATCAGGATAGACTGTTCGTACTGACCGGTACTTCCTTTGGTCAGGAAATACCTACTCAGGATTGTGCGTAGTTTGTACAATAGCCCAAAGACAAATAATAACAATTGATTGGGAAGTTTTTGTCAGTGATTGCTAAGGCAAACGACTATATTTATGAAGCATTCTTCATCTGAGCTCTCTGTTGGACTAATAACTAGGTCCACTAAAATTTGGCAGTGGCAGTCTCTACTAATGAATAAGCTTGTAGAGGCAAAGCTTATTCGTGTGGTAGAAATCCGCATTCAAGATGAACAGCATCAGGTTTTGCCGCGGGCGGTTGGTTATCTTCACAAGCTAGACTCAATGATATTTAAGTCTCCAATGACGGCTTATGATTTGGTTGAGCTTGACTATCCTCATGCACGATTAGTTAGTGGACACTCTTCCTCTGCTGAAGCTGATTCACCGCTCGATCTTTGGATAAACTTATCTGAATGTTCAGTGGGCGATGAGTTGCATAAAAATGCCAGCATTGGTTTGTTGGAAACGCATTTTTCGGAGCGGGATGGATCAGAGAAATTAAGCTCTACAATGTTCGGGTTCTCTGAATTTTCCAGAGGTGAAAAGCAGTGCTATTTCTCAATTGTAGCCTATGGTAGTGATGACTCGCTTCATGTTCTGAGCAAATCCCGCCCCAGTCTGGACATGGGCCCTCTAAGTCGCAATATGAATCAATATTGGAAGTTGCTGGAGTCATCCTGGGTGCGGGTGTTGCATAGCCTCCAGTCAAAACCTTTGGAGCAAATAAGCTATAAAGACGCTCACCTGAAGAAGTCTGTAAATGCTCCAAAGTCGGATTTAAAGCCATTAGAAGCCTATCAAAATATTACCAATGTATTTCTGGATAAATTTAGTCAGAAGTTTCTTAGAAAAGAACAGTGGGTGTTGCTTTTGCAGTTTCATGATTCAGAGGCTGAGCGAGAAGAAATCCCATTATCGTTTGCCAATTATCTTGAAATTTCACCACCTGACGACTGTTTCTGGGCAGATCCCTTTGTGATCAGTGACAATGGCAAGCATTACTTGTTTTTTGAGGAGCTCCCTTTTGCGACTGAGCGTGGTCATCTAAGCTGCATGGAGGTTTTTAGCGATGGTAGTCATACCAAACCTAAAATCATCCTGAAAATGCCTTATCACCTCTCTTTTCCAAACGTGTTTAGCTATGAGTCACAGTACTACATGATTCCCGAGTCTGGTGATGCAGGTTCAATATCTTTATTTCGTAGTAGCAAATTTCCTTATGGATGGGAGCATCAACACTCATTGATAGAAGGAATTCATGCGTACGATTCAACTCTGCTTGAACATGCAGGGCTGTGGTGGCTTTTTGCTTGTATTGCTCCAGAACAAGGTATGTCGGGTAACGAAGAGCTACACATATTTTATGCGAGCTCTCCATTGAGTCAGTCATGGGAGCCACACCAGTTGAATCCAATAATTAGTGATGCCTCGTGTGCCCGGCCTGCTGGTAAGTTTTTTGAATGGAAAGGTGATCTGTACCGTCCTTCTCAGAATTGTGCCGGTAGTTATGGAGCTGGCTTGAACATAAATCAAATAAAGACACTGAGTAAACAAAGCTATGTAGAAGAATTAGTTCACTGCTCAAGGCCAGACTGGGATCCGAAATTGACCGCATTACACACCCTTAATTTTAATCAGCATGTTTCGGTCGCCGATGCTATGCGCGTTGACAGTAGGTTCTTTTGAAAGTGACGACTCAAAACGGCTTAACAACAAAACTAGTAAGTAACTCCTTAGAATTTGAGGCGTTGAAGACCAGTTGGGATGAATTATATGATTCTCTGGATAACATAACGCTCTTTAGTAGTTGGGGCTGGCTATACACTTGGTGGGAAGAGTTTTCAGAATGTGATTTGCGAGATTTGTTTATTTTCTGTTTTTATGATCAGGGTCGATTGGTTGGAATTGCACCGTTTCAGGTAGAAAGAAAATTCCCCCATACTTATATTCAGGGCAAGACTCTGCGCCTTTTAGGGTCAGGTGAGTGTTTCACTGATAATGTCGCAACCCCATTTGTTGACCTGTTGATCCTTCCTGATTACGAAGATGCTGTTATTAAAAATGTTGAAGTCGAGCTAGACAAGCATAGCAGTCGATGGGACTTTGCAGAATTTGATTTTTTGTTAGGGGATGCGTTGGTTTTTCGTTGTTTCAAAGACTCTGAATTGATGCATAAACAATTTTATGGAAATGGCTTTCGGTATGAGGTGCCTGCCGTTTCCGGATTGGATGCTTATCTTGAAACATTGGCTAGGCGCTGGCGAAAAGACTTTAATAAAAAAGACCGTGTTTTGAAAAAAGACGGCGAACTATCAATCAAGCAGTGCACACTAGAAGAGTTGGACGGGGCAATGGATCTATTGCAGGACATGCATCGTGATCGGTGGCAGTCAAGAGCCAATTTTTTGGTATTTGAGTCAGCGCATTTTGATAATTTTCACCGAAAGATATTAAAGCGGCTGCTTCCTCAAAATAAAGCCTACATCAGAACACTCTATCTAGACGATGCCCCCTTGAGTTGCTATTACGCGTTTGAGGATAAAAACCAAATTCACTATTATCAAAGTGCATTTTATGGAAAAAATGCCAATCGGTACATGCCCCTATTTTATTTAGTCTGTAAAGAAATAGGCGCGGCGATGGAGCAGGGTAAGCGTTATGACTTCATGTTTGATGATAATCCTGAGTCATATAAAAAACATCAATACTCTGCTGAATCTAAACCTATGTATAGGCTGAATTGGACAACTAGCCGTGTTCGTTTGGGCGTGTTTAATCTCTATAAAAAATACAAACGCGTAAAAAATAGTGTTGCAAAAACAGCTGCAAACAAAAAAAACCTGCTAAAAGGAAATAAGAAATGAAAGTCGTTCACGTAATCGAACCGATGGAACATGGAGTGTTCATTTGGGTCATTGATATGGCAAATAATCTGGTTGAGAATGGCTATGATGTGACAGTGATTCACTCACTTCGAGAGGCCACACCTGAAAACTGGAGAGAATTATTCGATTCCAGAGTCAAGTTGATTCATATTCAGATGGGACGGGCAATCAACCCAATCACAGACATTAAAGCGTTGTTCAAAATTACCCGTCAGTTAAAGAGTATTAAACCCGATGTGATTCATGGGCATTCTTCTAAAAGCGGTGTGCTTGCTCGTGCGGCTGGTTTTTTATTAGGGCAGAATAAACGTACCCTCTACACATCTCATGCTATTCATTATCCTTTGATAAAGCAGCCTTTCAAGCGCAGTATCTACAAGCTACTGGAGTTAGTTTCTTATTGGATGGGCGGCACTATCATTGCTTGTTCAAAGCGCGAGTACGATATTATTCTGGAAGAAATTACCAACAATAATCCGGCTCGTTTAAAACGCATCAGTAACGGTATCGACCTTAGTCAGATTCAGGCTAAAGACTATTCGGTTGAGAAACCAGAGGATGAAAAAATTCGTATCGGGGTGCTTGGGCGTGTTTCAAATCAAAAAGCACCCTGGGTATTTGCTTCGATAGCAAAAAAGGTATTAGCCAAGCACAGTAATGTTGAGTTCGTCTGGGTTGGCAGCGGTGATCCAGAAGATGAAGTACCTTTGAGAGAGGCGGGTGTGATCATTACTGGCTTTCTTGATCGTGAAAAAGCTATTGAAGAAACGGCTAAGCTCGATATCTTTTTGCAAACCTCCCTGTATGAGGGGTTGTCATTGGCATTGCTTGAGGCTCAGGCTGCGGGGGTTCCTGCGGTTGTTAGTAATATACCGGGTAATGATGAAGTCGTTGCGCACGAGCAGTGTGGTTTTGTTGGTAACGATGAAGAGGAGCTGACTGCCTATACTGAACGCTTGATAGAGTCAGCAGCGCTGCGTGAACAGCTCGGGACGGGCGCGCGCCTTTATGTTCAGGAAAATTTCTCTTTTGATGCAATGGGTGATCAATATAAAGCATTGTATGAAGAAGTTTCTTCAGCCTATCCACCAAAAGTGATTGGTGCAACGGGTTAATCGATCGGGCAAAAAGATCAGACAAATCCGATTAATTTCGGGGTGACATAAGGATTAAGCTGTGGCTTAATCCGAGCTTATTGTTGTACTGGTAAAGGCTATGTCTATTGTAACTGGAAAGTTTCCCCACTCACGCATGCGTCGTATGCGTAAAGATGATTTCTCACGAAGACTCATGCGTGAAAATACATTAACTGTTGATGATTTAATACTGCCGGTTTTTGTGCTTGAAGGTAATAATCAAAGAGAGCCAGTGCTTTCTATGCCTGGCGTCGACCGGCTGAGCATCGACCTGCTACTGCGGCAAGCAGCTGAAGCTGTTGCGTTAGGCATTCCTGCTCTGGTGCTTTTCCCTGTTGTCGAAGGTGATGGGAAAACTGAAAAAGCTGAAGAGGCTTACAATCCTAATGGCTTGGTACAGCGTTGTATTCGAGCGCTTAAGCAAGCTCATCCTGAGTTGGGTGTTATTACCGATGTAGCCTTAGATCCCTACACCATTCACGGACAGGATGGATTGATGGGCGATGATGGTTATATTCTGAATGATGAAACAGTGGAGGCGTTAGTTAAGCAGGCTTTATCACACGTCGAAGCTGGTGCTGATGTTGTGGCACCTTCAGATATGATGGATGGAAGAATTGGCACCATTCGTGAAGCGCTTGAACAGTCAGGTTACACCAATACTCGCATTCTTGCTTATGCTGCTAAATATGCCTCGGCATTTTATGGGCCGTTTCGTGATGCGGTAGGTTCCTCGGGTAATATCAAAGGCGGCAATAAATTCAGTTATCAAATGGATCCTGCGAATTCTGATGAGGCGCTGTATGAAGTGGCTATGGATCTACAGGAAGGTGCAGATATGGTTATGATAAAACCCGGTTTGCCCTATCTCGATATTGTACGTCGCGTTAAAGATGAGTTCAAAGCACCAACCTATGTTTATCAGGTGAGTGGAGAATACGCCATGTTGAAAGCCGCTATTCAAAACGGTTGGTTGGCGGAACGAGAGTGCGTGTTAGAGGCACTGATTAGTATGAAGCGTGCAGGTGCGGATGGAATTCTGACCTACTTTTCGATGGATGTGGCGCGTTGGTTAAAAGCGTCGTGATCGACCAATATGCGGTCATTGGAAACCCTATTGCTCACAGTAAATCTCCGTGGATTCATGCGGAGTTTTCTCAAATTTGTGATGAGCGGCTTAATTATGGATTGCTGGAATCTGAGCCTGATGCTGAGGCGTTTAAAAGCATAATAAAACGGTTCATTGAGTCTGGCGCAAAAGGTGTCAATGTCACGATGCCGTTTAAAGAAATAGCTTGGGAGATGGCCGATCAATTATCTGAAAGAGCTAAACTGGCTGGTGCGGTAAACACACTAAGTTTTACTGATGCTGGACTTATACTAGGCGATACTACTGATGGTGTTGGTCTGGTTAATGATCTGACTAATAATATTAAGATCAATCTAGCCTCAAAAAAAATACTAATCCTCGGCGCTGGAGGAGCGGTTAAAGGCGTAATACAGCCGCTATTAGAAAAAGAACCTGAAGTCGTTCATATCGTCAACAGAACAGTGCATCGTGCGGAAGAGCTTGCTGGAGTATTTAGTACTTACGGGCCTGTTTCTGCGGGAAGTTATGATCATTTGCCGGGGTTAGGTCAGTTCGATGTTGTGATCAATGCGACACCTGCCAATTTTAGTGGTGAGCTGCCACCGATTCCTGCTGACATCTTCACCTCTCAGGGCTTAGCTTATGACATGAGTTACGCGGCAGCGCCAACGCTGTTTGAAAGGTGGTGTGTTGAAAACGGTGCGTCAGCAGTTTGCAATGGGCTAGGCATGCTGGTTGAGCAAGCCGCCGAAGCTTTTTACATTTGGCGAGACAAGCGACCTCCAACCGAGCAAGTATTAGCTGATCTGAGAACGTCGCTACAAGCCTAGCTCGTCTGCAAAACTGGTTAGTAACTGACTCATAAGCGTTCAAAGACTACTCAATGTACTTTAGTAAGGCATCATATTTAGGCGCTTCACTGCGCGGTTGAGTAATGAATTCTTTAGCTCCCCAACTTCCGTACCAACTGTAAATACGGGGCGCGCTAAAATGCACGAATGTTTTACCCCCAGCCTTGTTCCAACCATCCAGATAGCGACTATATAATTGCCCCATTCGCGGATCACGATTCGCTTTATATAGTAGAGGATTAGGGTGTGCGTCGACAGTTCGTGTCTCCCAGTCAACCAAATGCTGTCCACCCTCATAAGCCACTAACTCCACACCAAATTCTTTGGCTAGCGATACTTGTTTTTCAATTTGCTTAAGACTTGCTGGAAGCCCGTATCGTGACCACTTAGATTCAACCGCGTCAAATACATCATCCACTGTTTGGGCTTTACGCAGTGATTTAAGGTCAGCGTAGAAATAGGGTGCGATTGCCATAACATCCGTATGTTTGTGTGTTTGATTGTAGGATAACAGTTGGCTGCTTAAGTCTGAGTTGGCAGACCAGCCAGCTAGGGTTCTAACTAAGCGATTTTTATCGCGAAAGACATCTTCCCAAATCTTAAACGTTTCGACGCTACGTTTAGCATAGAATTTAATACCTGCTGTTTGCGGGTCAGAGTCCAGTTTCTGTTTAACTCCTTGATCTATCGTGTAACGACGATGAATAAAGATATTGTTCCATGCCTCATTGCTGTATTCGATATAGACCTTCAATGTCGGATCTAAATGTTGACTGACATAACTAGCAAACGCACGAATGTACTCATCACTAGCCTGATAAGGCATCGAAAACCAGGCATCTGCACGGAGTTTGTTAGCTAGGCTAACCATTATTTCTACCGGTGCGCCACGATAACCTTCTTTGCCTCCCCAGGTCGCTTTCGCCAGCGTATTTCGCTGACTCCAGTGTTGAATGGGATTACGAGTCATGCCAGCCATATTCATAAACCGTATCAGGCGAAAATCTTTCATAAAGTTCAGATAGGCAGGATTAAAAATCAAATCTTGATGATGTTCCTCAAATGATAAATAACGACCTTGCTTACAGTCGGACGCTTTATTAACCC